>Ga0209540_10000249_pt1 | contig 60341 bp, 48 predicted proteins | sample BarGraIncu01121A_FD_184501 | JGI IMG/M metagenome (GOLD analysis project Ga0209540, IMG submission 184501) | Arctic peat soil microbial communities from Barrow, Alaska - Barrow Graham LP Incubations 011-21A (SPAdes) (version 2) | ecosystem: Environmental > Terrestrial > Soil > Wetlands > Peat... | reverse complement strand
TCCGATCTCGAAAAAAAGCCGAGGAAGCACTGTGGCTCAAGAATATCATTTTTGATGCATCGATAGCCGCTAATAGTATCGCTGGACTTGACTTTAATATTACCGAAGCGAACGATTCGTTTCCACGTTACATGCATTATTCAAAAAAAGATGATGTCATTGGAAAAAATATATCCGATTTCTTTAACGATACTAATGAGGCTGATACCTTTGCCACTACACTTACTAACACAGAACAATGGGAAGGAGATTTTACAGCAAAAAGAGGAGATGGTTCAACCTTCATAGCTCATGCCATTGCATCTGTTGTGCATGATAAAAATGGATGTAGAATTGGGTTTCAATCTTCAATCATTGATGTAACGGACGAAAAACAAGCAGAAGCAGCACTTCGGAAGAGTGAACAAATGCTTATAACCGTATTAGATCAATTTCCGGGTGTTGTATTTTGGAAAGATCAAAATTCAAATTATTTAGGTTGTAATCAGGCATTTGCTATAGGTGCCGGTTTAAAAAACCCTTCAGAAATTATCGGGAAAACCGATTTTGATTTGCCCTGGTCTGAAACTGAAGCGCGTGATTACCGTGCCGACGACTATGAGGTCATGGAAAATGGAAAATCCAAATTGCATATTGTTGAAATGCAACATCAGGTAGATGGTAGAGTGGCTTGGTTTGATACTTCAAAAATTCCACTACGTGAATCCGGAGGTCTGGTAATTGGAGTGATTGGTGTTTCCAATGATATTTCCGAACGCGTAAAGGTCGAGGAAAATCTGCGTGAAAGCGAAGAAAAATTTCGCACATTAGCAGAATTTACAAACGATTGGGAGTATTGGATTGACCAGCATCAAAATTTCCTCTATTGCTCTCCATCTTGTGAAGAAATTACCGGACATAAAGCAGCTGAATTCGAGCAAAATCCGGGACTTTTATTCGATATTGTGTATCCCGATGATCAAATAATATTTCACTACCATAAACAAATGGAAGATGTGGCTTTTGAGGTGAGTGAAGAGGTACAATACAGAATTATACATTTGGACGGAACCATAAAATGGATAGGCCATGTTTGCCAACCCATATTTGATGCTTCCGGGAAGTATATAGGGATTAGGGGAAGCAACAGGGATATAACAAAAAGAAAAGAAACGGAGCAACTGCTTAAAACTAGCCAACAGAAATACAAACTTCTTTCTGAAAACATTACTGATGGAATATTTATTTGTAAAAACGGGAGCTTTGAATATGTCAACAGAGGAATGAGCGTGATTTTCGGATATGGCTACCACGAACTGGAAGGATTAAAACTTTTAGATTCTTTGTTGCACGATTATCCTGAAAATCTGGAAAATTTCATCACCAAGGATTCCCCATCAAATCAAATTCTGGACATAGAAGTTGAATGTTTTAAAAAAAATCATACAAAAGTTTTTATTGAAATGTATTTGAATTATGTTGCAGATGAAAAAGTAATTTACGGAGTAGTGCATGACGTCACTGAAAAAAAACAAATTCAGAAAAAAAATATCGTTAAAGCCATAATCCAAACCGAGGAAAAAGAAAAAGCAAATTTTTCAAAAGAACTGCATGATGGTTTAGGGCCTTTGCTATCAACAATTAAGTTATATCTGCAATGGTCAGAGAGACCTAATAGCATCAAATCACGGAAAGAAATTATTCTCAAAGCCGAAGACATACTCAAAGATGCACTTACAGCTGTGAAAGAAATATCGAACAAACTAAGTCCTCATCTTCTCACAAATTATGGTTTAAGCTCTGCCATCCAGAGTTTCGTAAATAATCTGAAAGAAACTAACGCAATCAAAATTAACTTTCAAAGCAATGCCAGTAGACGAATTGAAATGGAAATTGAAGTTGCTTTGTATCGTGCCATTATTGAATGTATCAATAATACAATTAAATATGCAAAGGCAAAAAACATTTATATTGTGCTGAATGATATGGGTAACCAAATTCAATTACAATACAAAGATGACGGTATTGGTTTTAATATTCCAAAAACCCTTTCTGAAAAAAAAGGATTAGGCTTGTTTAATCTTCAGAACCGCATTCAAACAATTGGGGGAAAAATAAAAATGTTAAGCGAACCTGGGCATGGCATTGATTATCATATTATTGTAAATCTATAATCATCCGCGTTTATAAATTTCAATAAACTAAATATTCTTGAAATATGAATTCAAATCTTATTAAAAAACCGACCCTAATTATTGTAGATGATCACCTGATTTTTCAACAGGGCTTAAAAGCTATAATTAGCGCCGAGGAAATAGCCACGGTGATAGGGGAAGCATCCAATGGTAAAGATTTTATTGAACTTCTTTCGCACCATAAACCCGATTTGGTTTTAATGGATATTGACATGCCTCTAATGAATGGGATGGAAGCCACCCAAAAAGCACTTGAAATAATGCCCGAAATAAAAATAATTGCATTAACCATGTTTGGAGATGAAGAATATTATTATAAAATGATTGATCTTGGGGTTAAGGGATTCATTCTAAAATCAACAGGCATAAATGAACTTGAAAAAGCCATTCATGATGTTATGTTGGGTGAAAGCTATTTTTCTAACGAACTCCTTCGAAAGATCATTCTTAACTTCAGTCGTAAAAAATCTGAAACAATTAATGAATACAAAAATCTGACCTCCCGCGAAATTGAAATTTTACAACAGATCTGCCTTGGTTACACTACCGATGAAATAGCGCAAAAACTAAATATTAGCCCAAAGACTGTAAAAAGTCACAGATCGAATTTACTCGAAAAAACAGCCTGTAAAAATACACCCAGTCTGATACTTTTTGCTATTAAAAATAAGATTATAGAATTATAAATCGAACCTGTTTCTACTCAGCATTTCCAAAATTTCCGTTGGAATGTTTTATCATTTCAGTCACACAATCCTTCATTTCACATTTACAAATCGTACAATTCCAGAACTCATCAGACTACTGGAATTTTGTTGAATCTTTTGTTAATTCTTAATTTCTACCAGGCCAGTTCAAGAAAACTCATTCCGCCTGTATTACAGAATATTAACCATCACTCTACAACTTTAGGTGGATTACCATCTAGTCCTTTATACTGAGTCAAAATACTTCTATTGACTTAGAGATTTACTCCTTTATACCCGAATAATATTCAATATATTGTCGTAATATTGTGATAGCTAAATTCAAAGACTGAAGAATACTAAAATTAAAAACATTTTAAGGAATTGAAATGTATTGTCCTATTTCAATAAATCTTAAAATTCAGGGGGAATTTCCCCCTTTTACTGTTTTAAAATGTGTTGAATTATCTATTCTTCTATACTTTCACAGCAATATGACTTTTAAAACTCTAAAAGAGTACTTTGCTCTGATAGTTTCTTAAAATCAGATTTTAAAAAAGCAATTTATTCCGCATTGTGAAGACAGATTCGCAAAATAAAATTAAGACAGAATATAGTTCCTATTACCTAAACTTTAAATTATGGAAACAATAACTTTTAAAAAATCGGGGAATCCAATCAGACTTATTTTTAAAGTTTTAAAAGAAAAACTTGCAGTAGTTTATTCTATAGAGTTATTGAAAAACAGAAATAAAAAATCTACTTCAATTTACAATGGTGATGATTACAGGAAACTGGATCATACTTATTTTTTACCTGTTCCGGTAAATGAAAACAATAAACGGATATTATCTATTAATGCTAATTATACAGGATTTGAAACCAATATCGATAAAAATTATTTAATGACATTTGAAGCATATCAGGGTGATTTACTGCTTAGTCATTTTGAAAATAGCGGAAGTTTATCATCCTTGGAAGAAAATATTTCACTGTCATTTCAATTAGTAATGATATAGAAGAAAATCATGAATTGAAAGATTTTATACTATTACTTAAATACGGCAAAATTATTAATCTTACGAAGAAGGATGTGAAATTTTGAAATTAAGAAGTTTCAGTCCATATTCCCTGTACTTTCAGACACTTTAATTTTTATTCTATAAACTCTTTAAGACATGAAAACATCTTTAATCAAAAAACCGACTATGATTCTTGTCGATGATCACTTAATTTTTCGACAAGGTTTAAAATCATTGATTACTTTTGAGAATATTGGAACAGTGATTGGTGAAGCTTCCGATGGAAATGAATTTATTAAACTACTTTCGCTTCCAATTCCAATTCCAAATCCCGATCTGGTTATAATGGATATCGACATGCCTAATATGAACGGGATGGAAGCAACTCAAAAAGCGTTAGAAATGTTTCCTGACTTAAAAATTATTGTTTTTTCAATGTTTGGAGATAAGGAGTATTACATTAAAATGATCGACCTTGGGGTTAAGGGATTCATTTTAAAATCAAGCGGCATTACTGAACTAGAACAAGCTATCCATGATGTGATGATTGGTAAAAGCTATTACTCTAATGAACTTCCTAAAAATACCAGCTCCAAATTGAATCATAAGAAGACTCAGGAACAGAGTGAAAAACCTATAGCTCCAATACCCTGGTGGTAAATTAAAAAACCGGATTCGGTTTAATTGCATTCAAAATCAACTATATCTTATCTGTTTGTATTAGTCGGGGCACGAATTTTAAAATTCGTGCCCCGGTTTTGTTTATAAGGGAATCTGAAGTCACCATATAAATCAGTTAATCTATTGAATTCGAATTCTCTCTCCGCCCGTATGACTTACAAATTCCGGTGCATACTGGCATTCAATAGAAGCTATTCCACTTGTATATTCTCCAGTAGCATTTGCCCAAAGTTCGTATTCAAACACATAGGTTCCTTTTGGCAAGTATGATAAGAAGAATTGCGTGGAAGCATCTTTGGTAGTTTGGTAATAACAAACGCCTTCTTTCCATTCGCAACCGGAAAGTTGATTCACAGGTTCAAAGCAAGAAGCCCGCAAATCCTTCAAAGCCACAAATTCCAAGTTGCGGTCTGTGGTTATAACCAATCGAGTAATGACTTTATCACCTTTCGTTAATTTGGTTTGCTCTATAGGCAACATGGTTTTTCCACTTGAAGTCATTTACAATTTGAATATGATGGTTTTGATTACAATAACGCGGTATGTATTATTTTATGATATTGTATGTTATAAAACTTTCCTCTTGGGTCAGATGGTGATTTTGTTTTTCTTACATTCGATTTGTAGTAATTGCTCAAAAAAGTAAATGATTTTGTTCATCCTTTTTCCTACCTTTGCAAAAACAAAATTGTTAATCTGTAAATTGTATATACTTTGATTTCTAACAAAAACATATTCAAAATTACTTATCCGATTTTTCTCACTTTGATAGCACAAAACGTTATCAACGTGACCAACACGGCTTTTCTGGGGCGTGTGGGTGAAGTGGAATTGGGCGCATCGGCCATTGCAGGTGTGTTTTATATTGCCATTTATATGCTCGGATTTGGTTTTAGTCAGGGTACGCAAATCTTAATCGGGCGTCGGAACGGTGAGAAAAACTATGACCAAATAGGACCCATTTTCAACAACGGATTGCTTTTCAACTTTCTGTTGGGCGCACTTATTTTTGCCCTCTCGGTAAAAGGTGTGCCACACCTAATGAAACAGTTGGTAACTTCCGAACATATTTACATTTCAGCCATGAAATATCTTGACTGGCGGATTTACGGATTTTTCTTTGCCTTTCTAAATGTCATGTTTCGTGGACTTTACGTTGGTATTACACAAACACGTATTCTTACTACTTCAGCTATATTGATGGCCGTCGTCAATATTATTCTGGATTATGTGTTGATTTTTGGAAATTTCGGTTTCCCTAAAATGGGTATCGAAGGTGCCGGTATTTCATCAGTAATTGCCGAAGCGATTACACTTATTTACCTGGTATTGCATACTATTTTCTATACAGACATGAAAAAATACGGGCTTTTCGAATTCAAAAAAGTGGAAATGAAAACCATTTGGCAGATTTTGAATTTGTCGATTTTTATCATGTTCCAATACTTTATATCCATTTCCACATGGTTTATGTTCTTTATTTTTATCGAACGTATGGGTGAGCGACCACTTGCAGTTACAAATATCGGACGAAGTTTGTATATCTTGCTGATGATTCCCGGCTCAGCACTTTCCACCACGGTAAATACGCTGGTAAGTAACCTTATTGGTGCCGGACGGAAAGAAGAAGTGCTGCCATTTATTAATCACATCATCAAAATTTCCTTGGTACTGGTGGTGCCGATTATGGTTCTAACCTACGCATTTCCATACTTATTTGCGCGTGTTTACACCGACAACCAAGAACTCATTGACGCCTGTATTCCGATGATGCACATAATTTCCATCGCCATGGTGTTTTGTGCCGTTAGCAATATTATTTTCAATGGAGTTTCAGGTACAGGAAATACGCGCACAGCCTTTTTTATTGAATTCCTTACCATATTCTTTTACATAAGTTATGTTTATTATACCGCCATAATTAACCCAAGTCCGGTAGCCGTTGTGTGGATGTCGGAATTTGTATATTGGATTATTATTGGTGGACTCGGATATTTATATTTGCTAAAAGGGAACTGGAGAAAGAGAGAAATTTAAACATTTTCTAATTTGAAAATGGGGCAAACCAAATTTCATAGCTATTAATCAAACCTTTCAGACCTATATTGCAATTTCTGTTTTTTCTACCCTGAATGCAGTAGAAAATTTTGTCAGAGGTTTAAAACATATGAGCAATATCTTAATACAAAAAAAAATACCTATTTTTGTGAATTCTCTTTCATTTTCAAATTAGCAAATTACCCTATTTTCAAATTAATATATCATGGCCAAAACCAAGTCTGTTTACGTCTGTCAAAACTGTGGAGTCGATTCACCCAAATGGATAGGCAAATGCCCATCATGTGGTGAATGGAACAGTTATGTGGAAGAAATCATCCACAAAGATCCCACCCCAAAAATTCACATGGCGGGCATAGAACTTGTCAAACAAAAACCGATACTGATTACTGATGTGGAAACGAGCGAAGAAAGCCGCTTCGATACAAGCAGCAATGAATTAAACCGTGTTTTGGGGGGAGGATTGGTTCCGGGTTCGTTGGTATTAATTGGAGGCGAGCCGGGCATTGGAAAATCTACTTTGGTTTTACAAGTTGTGTTGAATTTGAAAGGAAAACGCACGCTATATATTTCGGGCGAAGAAAGCGTGAAACAATTGAAAATGCGTGCTGAACGGCTGAAATTCGAGAATCCCGATTGTTATATTGTCAGCGAAACTTCGCTCGAACAAATTTACGTACATATACAAAACATTCAACCCGATGTGGTGATTGTCGATTCGATTCAAACGGTTTCCACCGAATTAATTGAATCTTCTCCCGGTTCGGTATCTCAAATTCGTGAATGTGCTGCCAGTCTGTTGAAATTCTGCAAAACAACAGGAATCCCGGTGTTGTTGATCGGTCATATCAATAAAGAAGGCAGCATTGCCGGACCAAAAGTGCTCGAACATATCGTAGACACAGTGCTTCAGTTCGAAGGTGATCAGAATTATATGTACCGCATTCTGCGTGCTATAAAAAACCGTTTTGGAAGTACTTCCGAACTGGGCATTTATGAGATGCAACAAAACGGTTTGCGCGAAGTAAGCAATCCTTCCGAACTGCTGCTTTCACAAAACCACGAAGGTTTAAGCGGGGTAGCCATTGCTTCGGCTATCGAAGGTGTTCGTCCGTTTCTTATCGAAGTACAAGGTTTAGTGAGTTCAGCAGCTTACGGAACACCGCAACGTTCGAGTACCGGTTTCGATTTACGCCGACTAAATATGCTGTTGGCAGTTCTCGAAAAACGCGCCGGATTTAAAATTGCACAAAAAGATGTTTTCCTGAACATTGCCGGCGGTATTAAAGTGAACGATCCAGCGATAGATTTGGCGGTTATTTCGGCCATTCTTTCGTCCAACGTGGATATTGCCATCGAAAAACATGTTTGCATGGCAGGTGAAGTCGGACTTTCAGGCGAAATCCGCCCCATTAATCGCATCGAACAACGCATTCACGAAGCCGAAAAGCTCGGTTTCAAGAAAATGATTATTCCCGAATATAACCTGAAAAGCCTTAACCTGACCAAACTCAATATCGAATTGATTCAGGTAAAAAAAGTGGAAGAAGCATTTAGGGTGTTGTTTAAAAGGTGATTATCAACATAAATAATTAGATAATGTATAAAACTTCAGATTCATTTCATACTCCAGATTCAAATTATACGACTTGGAGATATATGAATTTCACTAAATTTGTTGATTTATTGATTTCAAAACAATTGTTTTTCAATCGTTCAGACAAATTTGAAGATCCTTTTGAAGGTTTATTGAAAGTAAAAGGAGAACCTAAGGATGCAATTGAAATCAATAAACTAACAAAGGAATTCTACTTCCTTAACTGTTGGCATCTTAGTGAATTTCAATCTGATGCTATGTGGAAGATTTTTCTCGACACAAAAAATGGAATTGCTATAAAATCAACTGTAAGTAATCTGATTAACTGCTTTAGTGAAACAAAAGAAGATATATTTATTAGTAAAATTTATTATCGTGATTTCAACAATATTACTTTCTTTGATTTGATGAAAGAAAGCCAAAATCAATTATTCGGTGGAATGGGAGGAACAATTAATCAATTTAATTACAAAAGAAATTGTTTTGAACATGAGAAAGAACTTCGTTTATATTTTATTGATTATCCAATTCCACATACTGTAAGAAATGGAATACCTAGGAAACCACTTGATTCTAAGAAAATCAATATTAATGTCAATGAAATGATTCAAGAAGTAATAATCGCTCCTTTTGCAGATGATTGGTTTAAATCTTTAGTTGAAAATGTTATAAAGAGTTTTGGTTATAATTTTAATGTCACTAAATCTGAACTTTACGAATTAATTGATTAATACTTTGGAAAAAAAACAAATGACCCTACGCACCGTAAATGTAACCCTCTATATCACTCCTTTGCGCGAAGGAGGTTCGTTGCCCGCATTGGCCGAAGCCGATGACGACTTCAAGTATGTTGTCAAGTTTCGTGGCTCCGGGCATGGCACCAAAATGCTGATTTCCGAGTTGATTGGCGGCATAGTGGCCAAGCTGTTGAAGTTACGGGTACCGGAACTGGTTTTCGTGCAACTCGACGAAGCTTTCGGACAAACCGAAGGCGACGAAGAAATACAGGATTTGCTGCAGGGCAGCCGTGGATTGAATCTCGGGCTGCATTTTCTTTCCGGCGCGTTGACTTTCGATCCGGTAACCACCAAAGTGGATGGACTGCTGGCGTCTAAAATTGTGTGGATGGACGCTTTCCTTACCAACGTGGATCGCACGGTGAAAAACACCAACATGTTGATGTGGCACAAAGATTTGTGGCTCATCGATCACGGTGCAACATTATACTTTCATCATTCGTGGACAAACCATGAGAAACAGGCATTGACACCGTTTGCATTGATTAAAGACCATGTGCTGCTTCCTTTTGCCGACCAACTGGAAAAAGTGGATGCCGAATGCAAGGAGATTCTGACCGACGAAGTTATTCGAGAAATAGTGAGCTTGATTCCGGATAGCTTTGCAAACTGGACCGAAGACGGCAATAAACCCGAAACCATCCGCGAAGTTTATTATCAGTTTCTGACATCGCGACTATCTAATTCATCCATCTTTTTAAATGAAGCACTCCATGCAAGGGAAACAGTTGTTTGAATACGCTGTAATTCGCGTTTTACCTAAGGTGGAGCGCGAAGAATTTATCAATGTCGGCATCATTTTGTTCTCGAAACGGGCAAAATACATTCGCATGATGTATAAACTCGATGCAGATCGGCTCAGTGCGTTTACCACCGAACTGGATATGGATTTACTCCACGAAACATTGAATTCGTTTGAAAAAATTTGTTTAGGTCACGTTGACGGCGGTGCAATTGCCCAATTTGATATTCCTGAACGTTTTCGTTGGCTCACCGCCGTTCGGAGTTCATGCATTCAAACTTCCCGCCCGCATCCCGGTTATGCCAAAAACCTCGATTTGGAAGTGGAAAAGTTGTTTGAAGAATTGATATTGTGATGGATTGTATATTTTGATACATTCCATAAATACTATATTTTGAAAATATTTCTTTGAACATAGCCTATTAGTTCAGTAAAGAATGTGGAAGAAGCGTTACGGGTGTTATTTATTTAGCAGATTAGTCTTCAATACTTTGTTATAGTTTTATATTGCGCGAAAATACAAATTAATTGACTTACTGCTTAACTCAGCAACCTTGTAAAATTATCAAACATTTATGGGGGTTTTCCAAAAATAATTAGTCGACAATTGCAATTAGCGATATCATTTTTTTGCATCGCATCAACTCATCCTTTTTTTTAGTACTTTTGTCGAGTTTTTTAAAGGATAAAAGAATGAAAGAACATCAAAAAGTGCCCTTTGGTATTATGGGCTTATTTATGGCTATTGGAATTGTATACGGAGATATTGGCACATCTCCTTTATACGTAATGAAAGCCATTCTCAACGGATTACCTGTAGGTCAGCAATCAAATCCTGACTATATAATTGGCGCTATATCGTGTATAATCTGGACATTAACGTTACAAACAACTGTAAAATATGTTATTGTCACACTCCGTGCAGATAACCGTGGCGAAGGGGGAATTTTATCACTCTTTGCTTTGATACGTAAAAACTACCGTTGGACTTACGTTATTGCTTCCATCGGAGCTGCCACTTTATTAGCTGATGGTATTATTACACCTGCTATCACGGTTATCTCGGCTGTAGAAGGTTTGAATACATTAATACCTTCTATTCCCATTATACCAATTACAATTGCCATCTTATTGTTTCTTTTTCTAATTCAGCCACTTGGAACAGCACGTTTAGGTAAATCGTTTGGAGGTATTATGTTTTTGTGGTTCGCAATGATAGGCATTCTTGGAATTTTTGCTCTTATCCATTACCCGGCTATTCTTAAAGCATTTAATCCAATGTATGCTATAATTGTATTAAAAACGGTTCCAAATGCTTTTATCATATTGGGCGCTGTTTTCCTTTGTACTACCGGAGCTGAAGCTCTTTATTCCGACTTGGGACATTGCGGACTTCACAATATTCGTATATCATGGATATATGTAAAAATTGCATTAATACTCAATTATTTAGGACAAGGTGCATGGATAATTAGTCATCCTCAGTTAATTGTAAAAGATATCAATCCATTTTTCACGATTATGCCTGAATGGTTCTCATTTATAGGTGTAACCATGGCAACATTGGCAGCTATCATTGCCAGTCAGGCTTTAATCAGCGGATCATTTACCATAATCAGTGAAGCTATTTCGTTAGATTTATGGCCAAATATACAAATAAAATATCCTACTGAAATAAAAGGACAAATGTATATACCAGGGGTTAACCATGCGTTATTGGTATTGTGTATTGTAATGGTATTAGCTTTTGGTTCTTCTTCAAACATGGAAGCTGCTTATGGACTTTCTATAACGATAACCATGATGATGACAACATTGTTATTATTTATGTATCTGCAAAACTTAAAAAAACCATTGTGGTATAGCATTCCGTTAACAACTTTTTTCCTTACAATTGAAGGTTTTTTCTTTACAGCCAATATGTTTAAGTTTGCCCATGGAGGTTTTGCTACAATATTAATAGCCGGTTGTTTATTTACAATTATGTTGATTTGGTATAATGGACGTCGTATAAAAAATCGTTGTGCTACTTACGAAAAAATAGCTCCAACAATTGCCGCTCTTGATAAAATAAGTGAAGATGAAACGATACCTAAATTTGCAACTCATTTAGTGTATGTAACCCGGGCTAAATATCCGAATGAAATGGATAGTAAAATCATCTATTCTCTTATCAAAAAACAACCAAAACGAGCTGACACTTACTGGTTTGTCTATCTTCACCGAAGCGATGAACCTTATCAATTTAAATATAACGTTAAAACTTTTATTTCTAAAAAGATTTTCAGAATTGACATCTATTCCGGATTCAAACAAGGTGTACACATGGATACATTCGTTCATCTAATTTGCAAAGAGTTAGAAGAAACTGGATTGGTTGATTTAACGAGTCGATACCCATCACTTCGTGAAAATAAAATTGAAGGTGATTTTCGATTTGTTGTCGTTGAGCGAATTATTCGTAATATAGAATTACCTGCTTTTAAGAAAACAATCTTATCACTCTATTATATGATTAAAAGATTCTCTACTTCCGACACGCAAATTCTGGATTTAGATCCATCTGTAGTGTCTCTGGAATTCGTACCACTGAAATATTTACGACCATTAGAAAAGAAGGAATAAGAATAAATTACAAAATACCTCTGGAGAGATAAGTGATTACTTATCTCTCTTTTTTTATTTGCCTGAATCACTCAAACTCCGTATATTTGTCTGTTACATTTCCCAATTTTCAAAAACCTATGCGAGTTCTTGTTTCCACCCGATTGCTTCCCGAAGGTTTTTCGGAACTTATGCAACATTTTGAAGTAGTCTTTCCCGAAAATGATATTTTTTCGAAAGAAGAAGTTATCCAACTGTTGCCCGATTTTGATGCTTTTTTACCAACTTTTCAGTTTAAAGTAGACAAAAACGTAATTGATGCAGCAGTAAACAGAGTGAAAATTATTGCAAACTATGGCGTTGGCTACAACAATATCGATGTGGATTATGCAACTGAGCAAGGCATTGTAGTTACCAATACGCCAGACCCTGTAATTGAACCTACTGCAGAACTGGCTTTTGCATTAATGTTGTCAGCAGCACGTCTCATTCCCGAATGTGACCGAAAATTACGCGTTACCAATGGATTAAAATGGGGCGTTATGGAAAATCTGGGACAATCGCTTTATGGAAAAACACTGGGAATTATTGGCATGGGTCGTATTGGACAAGCAGTGGCCCGCAGAGCATTAGCTTTTGGTATGAAGATTGTATATTTCAGCCGTAATCGCATTTCTCAAGAATTGGAAATAGTGTATCAAACTTATCGATTGGAGTTGGACGAATTACTGAAAACTGCTGATATAGTATCGCTGCATACGCCGTTAAACGACGAAACATTTCATTTGATTAATCGAAATAGCTTACAGCAAATGAAGCCAACTGCAATACTTGTAAACACTGCACGCGGGCCGATAGTGGATGAATCAGCCTTAGTGGAAGCCTTACAAAACCATTGGATAAATGCAGCAGCATTAGACGTATACGAAAAAGAACCAAATATCACATCTGCATTATTGGAACTTAATAATGTAATTTTGTCTCCGCACAACGGCACAGCTACCGTTGATGCACGCAATGAGATGAGTCGGTTTGCATCCCAGAATATCATTCGTTTTTTTGCCGGTCGAACCGATATTACAAGGGTGAATTGAAGACACTAAATTTGTATATTTAATGGGATTAAGTAAAATAATAGAAAATTGTGGCAATTGAATGATTGAAAATTGAATTTAAACCTTTTGATTAAATGACAGTCTATATAAAATCTTGAATTATTGTCATAACGACAAATTAATATATGAATCAAACTGAAGAAGAGTTGCAAATTCAACTGAGTCAACCACATCAACGTGCAAAAGCATTTTCTGTGGTTGTTCGTACATATCAGGAACGTCTTTATTGGCACATACGTAAAATGGTTCTGTCGCACGACGATTCCAATGATGTGTTGCAAAACACTTTTATGAAAGCCTGGAACGGAATAGAGGGTTTTCGTGGAGATTCAATGGTATCGACTTGGCTTTATCGGATTGCAACCAACGAAACACTCACTTTTTTGACCAATAAACGTATGCGAAATCTTCAATCTATGGATGATGTAGAAGATATATTACTTCAAAACCTACATGCCGATAATTATTTTAATGGAAATGAGGCTCAATTGAAATTGCAAAAAGCCATAATCACCTTACCAGAGAAACAGCGACTGGTATTTAATATGAAATACTTCGATGATATTACGTATGAACAAATGGAAGCTGTTCTTGGAACCTCGGTGGGTGCATTAAAAGCTTCATATCATCATGCAGTAAAGAAAATTGAGAAATTTTTCGAGGAGGAAGAGTAAAAAAAGTTTTAGGATTTAGTGTTCTATTTAAATTTCAGTAATGTACTTTTATTCAACTTTAAGCCTTTATTTCTTTTAAAACCTAGTTAAAATATAAACGTGATTAAACTTATACGATTATGAATAGTCAAACTAATAACATGAAAACAAATAAACACATATCACTCGAAGAAATAGGAAAAGAATTGCCCTTCAGCGTTCCCGAAAATTATTTCGAACATTTTGCTTCTCAACTCGAAGAGCAAATTGGATATAAAAATGTATCTATTCGTCGGCTTTTAAAACCGTGGATGTATATGGCAGCCATGTTTGTAGGCATTTTGATGATGGGTCAGGTTTTTTACACAGTTTATCAAAACAACACTGTGAAAAATGCCGATAATTATGAATCGTACGTACTTTCACAAGTAGATGAAACTGCTTTAATGGACTATTATGTTGATGAATCTGTAAAATAACAAATAAGATCAATGACTAATTACCAATATTCAAATTCAGATACTCAATACTTAATGCTAATAAATACCTCTCGAAATGAAAACAATTAAACAGACACTTTTAGTAATACTTATTTTGATAAGTGCTATTATGAATGCCCAGGAAAACGGAAAAAGGCCAAATGTGGATGAAATGCATTCACGTAAGTGGCAATTTATGGTTGAAAAAGCCCAACTAACTCCAAAAGAAGCCGAATCAGTTCAACCTATTTTTATGGAATACGAAAAAACAATTTGGAGTCAGCATGAAAAGGATCGAGATTTTTTCAGGTCTGCAAAAGAAAGGAAAGGAAATGCAAAACCTGATTTTTCAGCATTGAACGATCGATACGCTGGAATGGACTTAATACAAGGCCAACTTTTCAAAAATTATCATCTAAAACTACGAAAGATCTTACAGCCGGAAACACTTTTCAGATATTACCATGCCGAGCGTGAATTTAAGCGCAAATTATTACAAGATATGCCAGATCGTCAGCAGCACGGTGATCGACCATAAATAGATGTTTTTGACCTTTTTTAGCCATTTTGCTCGAAAACCTTTGTCCAGAACCAAAATTATACTATCTTTGCAGTCCGAAAAACAGGGTACTTTGGCCGAGTGGCTAGGCACCGGTCTGCAAAACCGATCACGGCGGTTCGAATCCGCCAAGTACCTCATTAAAACCTTCTTAGCATAGTCGTCAACACGATATCTGAGAAGGTTTTTCTTTTTTTTCAATCGTTTGCACCCTTTCTTTGCTTAGTATTCTCTTCTCGCTTTTTTTTTGCACATTATTTTTGTAAATTTGTACCCAAATAGACTTTGTGCAAAGATTATGATAATTAAATTCAAAATACACTATATAACGCAATGGGGACAATCTTTGTACCTTATATTGCATTCCTCCGAACATACATTGCCTGATTCTACTCAAGGTGTAGTAATGCAATGCAATAAAAATTTTGAATGGACAGCAGAAATATCGATTGATTCAACTGTTTCGTCCATTTCCTATCAATATGCCATTCTTAATTCCGATAAAACATTAGACTACGAATATGGTAAGATTCGCTCTATTCAGTTGACTCTTGCAAATGATACTGTAAAAGTTCATGATAACTGGCGTGGACCTTTTGGTGATTCTCCATTTGTTTCCGTTGCTTTTTCCGAATGTTTTTTTAAGAGAAATAAATCAAAAACAATTATTCTGCCAAAGGATGCCAATTTAGTGCTTCGATTGAACTGTCCCCAAATGGAGCCAAATCGCCATATTGCAGTTATTGGAAACCAAGATATTTTAGGGAATTGGGATGAAACACGCAAAGTCCGATTGGATGATTCCGACTTTCCTGTTTGGAGTATCGCTTTAAATGTCCAACAATTAACGTTCCCGTTAGAGTATAAATACCTTATTGTGGATACTCAAACCGATAAAGTTCTGGCTTGGGGTGGTGGTCCAAATCGGGTTCTAAATTCAGCAAATCCTCAGGAACTGACAGTAGATACACAAGAACATTTTTTACGTACCATTCCCTCCTGGAAAGGAACTGGTGTTGCTATTCCGATTTTTTCACTTCGCAGCGAGGACGGCTTTGGCATTGGCGAATTCAACGATTTAAAGAAAATGGTAGATTGGGCTAAGAAAACCGGTCAACGCCTTATACAAACACTGCCAATAAACGATACAATTTTATATCATACCAATTACGATTCGTATCCGTACAACGCAGTGTCGGTTTATGCTTTGCATCCTATTTACTTGCATTTGGAAGCCTTGGGCAAACTGAAAGACAATAAACTAAAAGCCTATTTTGAAACTCAAAAGCAAGAACTCAATGCCAAAACGTTTTCCGATTATGAAAATGTGATGAATGTGAAATGGGAATTTATTAAAGCCATTTTTCCGCAAGAAAGTCCTGCCATTTTTGCTTCCGATGATTACAAAACATTTTTCGAAGCTAATAAAGAATGGCTTGTTCCTTATGCTGCTTTCTCGTATTTGCGTGACTTAAATAGCACACCCGAATTTGGAAAATGGTCATCATTCAGCATTTACAATAAATCGGAAATTGAAAAATTTTCTTCTACTAATACGACTCATTATCAAGAAATAGCACTATATTATTTTTTACAATATCACTTGCACAAACAATTAATGGAAGTGCGTAATTATGCCCGTTCAAATGGCATAGCTTTTAAAGGTGACATTCCGATTGGCGTCAGTCCTCGCAGCGTGGATGCCTGGATGGAGCCTGAATTATTCAATGCCAAAGGGCAAGCTGGTGCACCACCCGATGATTTCTCGGTAACAGGTCAAAATTGGGGTTTTCCAACTTATAATTGGGAATTAATGGAAAAAGATGGCTACCAATGGTGGCGTAAGCGCTTTCAAAAATTAGCCGAATACTTCGATGCTTATCGTATCGATCATATTTTGGGATTTTTCCGTATATGGGAAATTCCTGTGGATGCTGTTTGGGGATTAACAGGCAGTTTTCATCCTGCTTTGCCTTTTACGAGTACCGAACTTGAATCCAAAGGACTTTGGTGGGACGAAAATCGCTTCATAAAACCTTTTCTCAAAGAACATGTACTCTATGCAACATTTGACAAATACACTGATGAAGTAATTCGAAAGTACTTTATTCCGGATGGCTGGCAACAATATAAATTCAAACCGGAATTTGATACTCAGAAAAAAATCGAGACCCACTTTGCCTCATTGGGATATAATTTCAGAAAGGAAGAAGTCCTTATTCGTGATGGCTTATATGCTATGCATTGCGAAGTACTTTTTCTTCGTGACATCCGACAGCCGGACAGGTTCCATCCACGCATTTCGATGCACAGCACGGCTACCTTCCGCGATTTACCGGAACAAACACGCCGGTTGTTGGACAAAATATATGTCGATTATTTTTACCATCGTCATACTGATTTTTGGAAGCAACAAGCCATGAAGAAGTTGCCGGCACTTATTTCTGCTACAAATATGCTCGTTTGTGGCGAAGATTTGGGTATGGTGCCCGATTCCGTACCTGATGTTATGAATGCACTGGAAATTCTCAGTCTGGAAATTCAACGGATGCCAAAAAAAATAAATACAGAATTTGCGATGCCTGCTGATGCACCATATCTATCGGTGTGCACCACTTCAACGCACGACATGAACCCGATTCGTGCCTGGTGGGAAGAAGATCCGGTTTTGACTCAAAGGTTCTATAATCGGGCTCTTGGACTGCAAGGTACTGCACCTGCCACTTGTGAACAATGGATAGCCGAACGAATTATTGAACAACATCTGGAATCCAAAGCCATGTGGATAATTCTACCATGGCAAGATTGGATGGCGTTGGATACTAAATTGTGTCACGAACATCCAAATGCTGAACGGATTAATGTCCCAAGCAATCCACGTAATTTTTGGAGTTATCGTATGCATATAACACTGGAACAACTTTTAAAGGAAGATCATTTTAATACGAAGATATCAGAAATGATAACCAACTCAGGGAGGTAGTTATTGGTTGACCGGGCGATTGGTTATTTGGTTAATTAGTTGATTAGTTAATTAGTAGATTGGCAAATCAAAACACGAAACACAAAACACGAAACACGAAACGTGAAACTTTTCAAACTTTCAAACTTTTCAAACTTAGAATAAAATGAGCGATCAACGGTATAATTTAAGAGGCGTTTCAGCGTCAAAAGAAGATGTGCATAATGCCATAAAAAATATTGACAAAGGTCTTTATCCAAAGGCATTTTGCAAAATAATTCCTGATTTTCTGGGGAATGACCCCGATTATTGCAACATTATGCATGCTGATGGAGCCGGAACAAAATCATCTTTGGCTTATGTCTACTGGCGTGAAACGGGTGATATCTCCGTATGGAAAGGAATTGCACAAGATGCGCTGATTATGAATATTGACGATTTACTATGCGTGGGTGCTACAGACAATATTTTGCTTTCATGCACCATTGGCCGAAATAAAAATCGTATTCCCGGTGAGGTGATTTCGGCAATTATAAACGGAACCAACGAAATAGTAGAAGAACTTCGGGAAATGGGCGTGAATATTTATCCTACCGGTGGCGAAACTGCTGATGTAGGTGACTTGGTACGCACGATAATTGTTGATAGCACGGTGACCTGTCGTATGAAACGTTCTGATGTGATAGATAATGCCAATATCAAACCCGGTGATGTGATTGTTGGTCTTTCTTCATCTGGACAGGCTACCTATGAAAAAGAATATAATGGTGGCATGGGCAGCAATGGCTTGACTTCTGCACGCCACGATGTATTTGCTAACTATCTGGCAGCAAAATATCCCGAAAGTTACAATGCTGATATACCACAAGATTTAGCGTATTCCGGTTCTTGCCATTTGACTGACAAAATTGAAAAGTTGGAAATAAATGCCGGAAAATTAGTACTTTCTCCAACACGAACTTATGCGCCTGTAGTAAAAAAGCTATTGCAGGAACTTCGTCCGAATATTCACGGTATGGTGCATTGTTCAGGTGGAGCACAAACCAAAATTCTTCATTTTATCGACCAATTGAAAGTGGTAAAAAACAATTTGTTTCCTGTCCCTCCATTATTTCAACTTATTCAAAAAGAATCAGGTACCGATTGGAAAGAAATGTACAAGGTTTTCAATATGGGACATCGATTGGAGGTGTATTTACCTTCTGAATTTGCAGAAAAAGTAATTGCTATCTCTAAATCATTTAATATCGATGCGCAAATTGTCGGATATTGCGAGGTTTCAGAAAAAAAAGAATTGATGATAGAAAGTGAATTTGGAAAATTTGAGTATTAAAATCTAAGTTTAGAAATAGTATTGAGAAAAAAGGTTATTGAAATTCGTTTCAATAACCTTTTCTATTTGGATTGGGTGGGATACTTACCTCTTGCTTTCTTAATTCTTTATAGTAGCGATCCTATATTGCTCGTAAAAAGTTTCACCGCAATTGCCAGCAGAATAATACCAAAAAATTTCCGAAGAATATAAATTCCACCTTCTCCAATAAATTTTTCAATTTTAGAGGTTGATTTTAGTACAAAGAAAACGAAAAATATATTTAAAATCAATGCTGTAATAATATTTTCTGTGGCATACTCTGCCCGAAGTGAAAGCAAAGTTGTGAATGAGCCCGGACCTGCAATAAGTGGAAAAGCTATGGGAATAATTGAAGAACCGACTTCAGGTCCTTTATTGCGGAAAATTTCCACATCCAAAATCATTTCCAACGAAAAGATAAATATAATCAGAGAACCTGCTACTGCAAAAGATTGAATATCTACATTGAATAATTTGAGAACTGCTTCGCCTGAAAATAAAAAAAAGATGAGAATAAGTAAAGCCACAACACTTGCTCTGAAAGCATGAACTATTTGTCCTTTGCGTTTGATATTGAGTATAATAGGAATTGATCCTAAAATATCAATAATTGCAAAGAGTACCATAAAGGCACTGGTGATTTGAATGAGGCTGAAGTTCATAGCTATTTAAGAATCCTTTTGTTTATATGCTTTATTTCATTATCAGAAATCCTACCCCATTTGTTGAAGTGTCTAATCATAGTTATTATGTAAAAAAATGACGTTTTCAAGCTTCAATTTGCAAAGATACTTAAATTTTTCATTTGTAACATGAAAATTAAGCATTAAAAGTTTGGTTTATGAATTTATATTCATAAACCAAATAATTTTGTTTTGCATAAGAGATTGGAGTGTTATAATAAAGGAGCTATAATGTAAATCTTAAAATTTACTTCAGATAATCGACAATTCTTTTAGAGGCATTGCCATCACCATAAGGATTTTGAGCTTTCGACATTGAAAGATATAATTCATTATTTTCAATAAGATTTGAAACATATTTTTCAATTTTTTCAACTTCTGTTCCTACAAGAAAAACTGTTCCGGCCTCTACTGCTTCAGGGCGTTCTGTTGTATCGCGCATTACGAGTACAGGTTTCCCTAAACCAGGTGCTTCTTCTTGTATTCCTCCGCTATCGGTAAGTAATAAATAGGATTTGCTCATTAAATATACGAAAGGTAAATAATCCAATGGCTCAATCAAATGAATATTACTATTAGTGGTTTTGTCCCCTAAAATTTCTAATACAGGTTTACGAACATTTGGATTTAAATGCATTGGGTAAATAAAGTCTACATCGCGATATTTGTTAGCTAAGTTTTTAATAGCATTGCAGATATTCAAGAACCCATCTCCGAAATTTTCTCTTCGATGACCCGTAATCAACACAATTTTTTTATCTGCACTTATGTTGTTTATATTATAACCGGATTTCAATAGATTGTCTTTTACGTTCAACGTTATTTCATTGCTATTATTTGTTTTGTTAATGACAAATTGCAACGCATCGATAACGGTATTTCCAGTCACAAAAATTTTTTCAGCAGAAATATCCTCTTTTAGCAAATTTTCTTTTGCACCTTTGGTTGGAGCAAAATTGTAAGTGGAAATACGGCTTGTAATCTGCCTGTTTATCTCTTCAGGCCATGGGCTGTACATATTATGGGTGCGTAGACCCGCCTCCACATGTGCTACTGGAATTTGTTGATAAAATGCAGCCAAGGCAGATGCAGTTGAGGTAGTCGTGTCACCATGCACAAAAACTATGTCGGGTTTTACTTCCTTTAATACATCCCTGATTCCGAGTAGAACATTGGAAGTTATATCATATAAATCCTGATTTGGTTTCATGATATTTAAGTCATATTCAGGCACTATTTCGAATAAATCAAGTACCTGATCCAACATTTGTCGATGTTGTCCAGTTACACACACAATGGTTTTAAAATCATTCGGATGCTTTTTAAACTCATTGACCAAAGGTGCCATTTTGATAGCTTCAGGTCGTGTTCCAAAAACGAGTAATATTTTTTTCATTGAGATTTTTTTTATTTTCTAAGAATATTGGATTGATAATTTCTTACCTGTCTCAATATTTCTTCGTTTGTCTGTTTTCGTTCTTTATCAAATATCCACCCCCATTTATTGAAATATTTAATCATATTTGATATATGAATAAATAGCATTTTAATATTAATATAAGAACTTTGAGCGTGCTTATGTATTATACTTACTTCGGGAAAAAAAATGGTGCGATATTTTTTATGAATTCTACGAGTTAAATCAATATCTTCCGGATACATAAAAAATTGCTCATCAAACATACCAACTTGCCGAATAGCCTCTGTTCTTAAAAACATAAAACAACCAGAGAGATAGGGCACATCCATAATATGGTTGTAACCTGAAGAACGTAGTTCAAACTTCTCCATTCGCTTTTTAGTACATTTTTCTGGTAAGAAACGTCTAAAAATCAAATCGAACGGAGTGGGGATTTGTTTACATAGATACTGAATTTCGCCGGTTGGATAGAGTATTTTGGGCATTAATAATCCAATATTTGAATTATTATTCATAAATCTCTCAATTTTGGCTAAAATCGATGGTTCAAAAGCAATGTCAGGATTTACAACCAAATGATAGGGAATGTCTTGATCAATGGTTTTACGAATGGCAATGTTGTGGGCAGCTCCGTAACCAAGATTTTTATCATTAAAAATATAAGTAACTTCGAGTTTACTAAAATCCGGTTGTTCGGTTGGGGAATTGTCAATTAAGAAAATTACGGAAATCATCGCTGATTTCCGTAAAGTTTCCACCAAAGGTTTAATTTCCGATAGTGAATGGTTGTAAAGGACTATAGAAGCGTTTATCATGGTAATTTGTGCATGAATAATACTTAGGAGTAAATTTCATGCATTATGGGTATAATCTGATCTTTAAGGAAATTTAATTTAACCCATTCCTGAGCATTTTTAGACAGTTCTGCTCTAAGATCATCAGAAGCAAGTATTATTGAAATAGCAGCAGCAAATGCGGTTACATTTTTGTTTTCTACAACATATCCCGAAAAATTGTTTTTGTTCACCCACAAAGCTCCAGATCCTTCAATGTTGAATGATACTGCCGGTAGACCACAATACAGTGCTTCGGCCAAAGCAACTCCAAAAGCTTCACTCCGATTATGTGATGGGAAAGCAAATACATCAGATGCATACAAATAGTATTTAAGTTCATTGTTAGATAATCTACCAATAAACTTAATCCGGGGATTCTCTCCAACCTTGTTTTTTAAATTCTCAGTCAGATCTCCGGTACCGGCAATAACAATAACACAATCCTCAGATATTTTTTTTTCGGCTTCAATCAGGTATTCGATCCCTTTGTATGGGACGTGCCTTCCAACAAAAAACACGATTTTCTTATGATGATATTTTTCCTTTATTTTTTCAATTTCTGATTGTTCACCTTCGAAAAGGTGCAACTTTGTTTCATTTACCGTATTAGGTAAAATTACAGTTTTGTCTTTGAAATTTTTTATTGGTTCAGAAAAATTCTTATACATTTCGCTGGTTGCAACTATTTTATACGATCTCTCTAAAAGTTTTTTTTCAAAGGGTTTATATAAAGGATAAAAGTAATTTTTCCCTAATATATCGGCATGCCAATGTGAAATAATTTTAGCACCTTGTAGATTAAGAGTGAGAATATAGCTTGCTATCAGTGGATTTGGTAAATGAAGATGGATATAATCAGGTTTATAAGAATCTATCATTTTTTGCAATTTATGACGATAGCTTATTGATATTGGTTGTGATGCAAGTGTCAAAGTCGTACCTATACGTAAAACATCTGCTCCATTGATATTGTAAATCGTTCCTTTTTCGTGATTAAAACAGATAATACGTTGATCAAAATAGGGTTTGAGTTCATCAATAATTGTCCTTGCAACATCCTCAATTCCACCGTAATAAGGATAATAATATTTTGAAATGTGTAGAATTTTTTTCATACAATGTTATTTATTTATCAACATTCTAATCAATAAGGCAACAAAAATATTAGTTCTGTAATGTACCTTATAAAAAAAACTTGCCTTACTTTTTCCGCTTGATGTAGATAAGTTAAATCCATGTCTTCTATATTTAAGTAGTTTTTGATTACTGATTATCATTTTATGCTTCCAATCTGCTATTAAACCTAACCAAATATCATGTGGTACAGGCAAGTTAGGAAATGGCAAAGCTTTAATTAACAATTCCTTTTTAACAACCATGCAACATCCTAAATACGAACTATTAAATAAATTACCAATAATACCCAATTTAGATTTATTCTGAGTAAAATATGATGAAATAAGTTCGTTCACATTTTCATCAACCACAATACAATCATGCAATAAACCTAAATTGTCTCCAAATTCTTGAATTACAGCAAGTACTTTTTTCGGAAACCAGATATCATCCTGATCTGCTAAAAAAATATAATCACCTTTTGCATGAATTAATGCATTTTCCATATTTTTTGTTATTTTAGAAAACGGAAATTTGCAAAATTTATTATATTTTGTATGATGATAAATTTTTATTCTTTTATCTTCATATTTCTCAACTATTTGTATTGTTCTATCTGTAGAACCATCATCTGAAATAATGATTTCGTCAGTGGAACATAATTGGGGTAGTATCGAATCGAGTTGAGCTTGAATATGCTTTTCTCCGTTATAAGTTGTAATACAAACTGATATCATATGCGAGCTCTAATAAAGTAACTGATTTTAAAATATACATATTTTAATAAATTACCATATTCAATTTCATGTAATAATTGTATTTGTGACTTATTTCTCTTTATAACATTTTTAACATCTCGGATTTTATCTTTTAAGTATTGACTTATATCATCTATCTTTTGGGCACCTATTTGGTTGGTTTTATGTTGACGATAAAATATTGTTGGTTTGTTTATGTAAGAAATGAGACCATATTTACTTATGCAAAGAGAAATCCATGAATCATGCATTTGAACATATTTTGAAAAAGGCAAACATATTTCAATTGCATATCTATTTATTAAGATAGTACAACCTGTAATTCCATTACAAACACCTAAATAATTGAATTTTGACAAAAGTTTAGGGTTTAATTTTGAAGATTTCCAAAACGAGTTATGAATTATTTGGGTATTATTATAATTTACTAATGTCAAATCAGTATGAATTAAAATTGGTAATTCCGGATTTTCAATTTCAATTTGAATCATTTTCTTTAATGACCATTCAATTTTCTCGGGAAACCACACATCATCATGATCACAGAACATAATATAATTAGCAGTACTGTTTCTTAGAAGAAGTTCAAAAGAATTTATTACACCTAAATTTTCATTTACACCAACTAAAATTTTTATTTTATCAGGATAATTTTTATTATACCTTTTAATTATTTCTACTGTATTGTCAGTTGAACCATCATCACGTATTAATAGTTTCCAATCAGTATAAGTTTGATTAATTAATGAATCAATTTGCTCTTCTAAATACATTTCACTTTGAAATGTTGATAGTAATATTTCAACCATATTTATTGAAATAATAGTGAAGAATAAGAATTAATTATAGGGTTAACCAACAATTGATTTAACAAAATCAAAAATGCAATTACAACGACTATTGACTCAGCTAAAACTTTTGGTTTAATAATATAGATTAAAAAAGGTATAAGTATTATTTGAACACTGCTTAATAATTCATTTGTCCGGAATGCTATAACTGGTATTGCAGCAAATAAGTAAAAGAAGGCAATGGAATAACAATTTATTTTCGTAAGTATTATAGCATACTTATTATTTACATTTTCACTATAAAAAATAAAAAAAAGTGATAATACAATTTGAATTATTATATTGAAATTAAATATGTTGATATGTAATTTCATCGATTTTTGTAACGTAATATATTGAGTAAATTTTTCTGATATAATTCCTAAATTCATTTTTGAAATAATATTAATTGGGTCAAGTTTTAACACACTCAAAACCAGAGGAATAAAAATTAAAAATACATAATACATTTTGTTTATATTCTTTGTATTAAGGAAGATAAAAGGTAAGAAGATTATAGCAGAATAATGAAACAAAATCGCTAAAGAAATGTATATCAGAAATTGAATATATTTTTTTTCTTCAATTTTTGGAAGGCTCAATAAAATTAAACCAACAGCAACTGCTGCTCTAATTTGAGTCATATCCTGCAATAAAAAAATTCCTGAAAAGTATATCAATAAAGTATACATAAAGTAATCAGTCATTTTATATATTGCGTTTAATTTCAACGAAATTGATATAAATGCATATAGAAAAATTGATATTTGAAGACCATTAACAAAAAATGTTTTTGCAAAAGAGAAAATGATTAAAAGACTAGGTTCAATTTTAATTATAGAATAAAATAATTTTGAATTTGTGAAAAGTGTATTTATTGGGAAAATCTGTTTAAAAAATAATTGATATAAAATATAATCAAAATCAACATTTGGACTCCTTAAACCAGCGAATAGTATGAGAATTATTCCAATACCAAAAAATAATATACTTTTACTTTGTTTAGTAAGTTTATTATCTAATATTACAAAAAATAATATCGCAAAAAATAAAATAAAATATATCGACATTGAATTAATAGATTAATTTAAAATTGCTATTTTGCTTTTTTCTATTTCGTTGATAAAGAATAATAATAAAGTATTATTTCGAGAAAATTTCTTGATGCAAATTTATATTTGATTTTGAAATTACCATTTGTTTAATAATCTGTATATTCTTATTACTCTTATATGGTTTTAAATCAATGAATGTTCGATTTTTATCTATGTATTCATAACCATATTTTTCAAAATCACCAATAGATGTTGAAAGTACAATTGGAGTTATGCCATAATACATATATTCTATTAACTTAGTTGGGCAAGATACATTGTTTACAACTATATCATCTCTTAAAATAAAACCATAATGACATTTAACATAGTATTCTTTAAGATCTTCAGGATTAACTGATAATATCTCAATTTGCTTATTAGGCAAATCAACTTTTTTCCCAATTATTTCATTCATTTCATGTACGTTACCAGTTAGGATATAGTATTTAATATTGGGAGACAAGTTTTCAGCAATTATTACCGACATTAATTCTATATTTTGCCATTTTTGAGTATTGCCACTATAAACAATATTTAATAACGTATTTGAGTCTTCAAGTTGTGTTAATTCAAATCTTTCTGTAATAGTATTAGGTAAGATAGGGAATATTATATAATTAGCTTTTGATTTTGGAAACTTTTTCAAATAATGGTTTTTCATTGCCTCAGTCACACAAATAATGTATTTAGCCTTTTTAAATACAATTTTCTCACAAAAATTGAAAATGTGATATAGATATTTTTTTCCTTCTAAAAGGTTTTCTTCTGGGACAACTCCATGTACATCCAAAATGTAATCATTCTTTATAAAATTAATCAAGAGAAGTGACTGCAAAGCGTTGAATACAGAATGAATATAGATTTTTTTCGCTTTGAGAAAATAATTGCAAATTTCAAAAAAATGTATGAAAAAATTTCGATTTAATATTATTATATTTTCTTGATATCTTGTTTTTTTTTTAATAAATTTTCTAAATGACACATTTAAATATATCCTTTCGTCAGAACTAAAATATTCATCGATATTAGTAATTCTTTGAGACATACCATCTTTAATAGTTTCATTCGTTGGATAATGTGATAAAAACAAAATCATAAATTAAATTTTAACTTTAAACGCTATGAATAATTGGGTTAAACTGTGTAAGAAATAACTTGCTAACATAGCATAGGCCAAGCCAGTAGAGCCTAAACCATAGTTTCCTATAAATAAAATTGAAAACAACACTAACCATAAACCCCATAAGCTATTTACACCTAATCCTATCCACATTTTTCCTTTACTTGCAATCACCTGTCCCAAAACATTATTTGTCGCACAAATAACTGCAGTTATTAAAAGTATCAACATCGGAGTATTGTTTAAAAAATCCTTTCCATAAAAACTATAGATAAGTGGTGAAAATATGGCAATAAATATAGCAATTACAAAAGTAATAGTAAAATTAATAATCAGGTTTAATTTAATCAATTTAGTGTACTGCGCCTCAGTTCCTTCAGCAGTTGTATTAGTGAGTAATGGTAATATAATACTACTGAGTGAATTTGGAATAAAAAGCAATACAAAATACCATTGTTCGGCTACATCGTAAATTGCCATTTCTCCAAAACCTCCATGTCTTACTAAATAAGTTTTGGACCACCACAATACAGGTACAGTAACCAATCCGGATAATACAGCCGGTAATGAAAATTTTAAAAATATTGAACTGTTTTTGAAATCTTTATCAATATTCTTTGGAGTAGATTTTAATAAATTTAAATTCGTTTTTAATGAATACCTATATTGAAAAAACAACAAAAATGCTGCAATTCCTAACGCAAATACAACTCCGTTAATACCAAAATAATAGGCTCCAAAAATTATTAGTGCTGTTTGAGACAACCCATTAATAATTGAATGCAATCCTAAAGCTTTGAAATTCTCAAATCCATTTAATGCACCAGTTTGTGCTGAAGTAAGAGACAAAAAAAACAAAACAATTGCACTTAATTTAAGTGGATTAGATAATCCAATATTATTTAATGAATTTTCTGCAATATAAGAACTAAAGAAAAACAAAAGTAATGCTATAACTATTCCGAAAATTATTACAGAATTATGAGTAAATTTATATATCTGATAAGCTTTTCCTGGATCAGAATTACGATATAATGCAATATAACGAGATGCAGTCATACTCATACCAAGACTTGAAAACATCAAAAACATTGCAAGTGTTGAACGAATAATTCCAACTTGCCCATATTCTTCTTTGCCCAATATACGCGCTACAACAATAAATGAAATTAACTGTAAGAACTTTCCAATGATAGAACCTACCAACGTCCATGCAACTCCAGAAAAAAGTCTTTTGGAAAGTTGTGATTGATTTACAAAAGTTGAGAATTTTTTAACAAAGTAATTGTTTACCATCTGATCATATTTAAGAAAAACCATGGTTAATTTTTCAATCTACTCGTATTTCTCCATTTTATCATCAATACTTACGTCGGCAGTTGAGCTTTGAATCTTGATATATGTCATCAAGCTTTCTGCACCTGCTGCATAGCAAGCTTCCTGAGCTTGCTTTACCACTTTCATGATCTCGTCGTAGCTTCCTTCCAAAACTGTTTCAAACGGAGTAACCTTATATCGTAATCCGGAAGCGGCTATTACTTCAATGGCTTTATCAACTAATTTGTAGGGATGAATCGTTTTTGAACTTGGTAAAATTTGTAAGGCAATATTTACTGTTTTGGTCATCTTGTTTAGTTATAATTATGACATTATGTTGAAACGTTGAATACTACTAAAAATTGTGTACAATTATGTGTATTTTATACTTTGTACAAAATTTTATAGGTCTCGCATTTTAAAACAAAAAACCCGAAATTACTTTCGGGTTTTTTGTAATTATAAGTTTCCTGAAATTATTCTACAACTTTTTCTGTATCTGCAACTTCAGCTGGTGTTTCTTCAACTACCGGAGCTTTTTCAACAACAACTTCTTCAACTGCAGGAGCTTCAACTACAACAACTTCATCAGCTACTGTAACTTCTTCAACTACCGGAGCGTTTGCAGCAATAGCATCTGCTTTTTTCTTTGCAACTTCAGCGGCTTTAGTTTTGTTTACTTCGGCTTCAGCTTTCTGACGAGCTTTCATTTCAGTTTGTTTTTCAGAAGCTAATTGTTCTTTTGTTTTTACAACGCTTGATTCTTTAGCAGTTTTCCATGCTTCGAAACGTTTGTCGGCTTCAGCCACATCGAATGCACCTTTTTGAACACCTTCCAACAAGTGTTTTTTCATCAAAACTCCTTCGGAAGAAAGAATGTTACGGGTAGTGTCGGTAGGTTGTGCACCTGTTTGCAACCAATACAATGCTTTTTCGAATTTTAAATCGATAGTAGCCGGGTTGGTATTCGGGTTGTACGAACCAATACGTTCGATAAATTTGCCATCACGTGGCGCTCTGCTGTCAGCGATAACGATATGATAATAAGCATATCCTTTACGTCCATGACGTTGCAATCTGATTTTTACGGGCATTTTTTTTATTATTAAATGATTATACCTAATGCTTTTTCTCGAAAAGCGGTTGCAAAGGTAGTGATTTAATTTGAAAATACGAAATGTTTTTCAAACTAAAAAGTTTACTTGCAAAGCACCCATGCCGTTTCAAATCTATTGTCCGTTTTTCTAAGATTCTCCATGTATTGTATTGCGGTTTTACGGTCTGAAAATGACTGAATAGCAACGCGGAAAGTCTTTACAGGAGGTAAAATATGTGCATTTGAGAACTTCTCCTCTGTCAACACTTTACAATAATCCTCAGCAGATTTTTGATTCGGCAAACTGGCAACAATCACATGATAAGTTTCCGATTCGATAGTGGAAATAGAATTAGGGTCAATTATAGTCGGAGTTTCTATAGATTTGGGAGTATTACCAACAATCTTGTTAGCATCTATAAAAACCAGAGATGTTAAATCAGCTGAATTTGCATGGCGCATATCATTAAGTTGTGGCGTTGCAAATAATAATCCGAAAATCAACATACATGCAGCAGCATATTTGTAAAATTGGGTGGAAGGTAGTGTGAATGTAATTTTTCGCCTTTCTTCAGTTTGTTGATTGACTCTTTCTAATATAAAAACATCAGTCAGTCCAAAATTCATCGGTAAATAATCAGCTTTAATACTGGGAGAAAACAGAATATTGCCAGCTTTATTTTGTTGTAATTCGCCCAAGTTAGCAAGTTGAACATTTCCTGTTGCGTTTAGTTGGCTCTTAATTTTTGCTATCTCTTTATCAATAATTTCCATAGCCATTTTATAACTGATAGCTTCGGATTTAGCTATTTCGATAGTTAATAATCCATCAGAATAAGACATCAAAGGATTGAATCCAATGGTAGTCAGGGGTGGTGTAATACGATCGTATAGAATTACGGCTGATTTAGTTTGTACGACAAATCCACCTAAGTTTGGAACAACGACATAATCATGTTGCGCCAATAGTTTTTCGATATGTTGACAAATTTTTTCCACCCTGCAAAAGTAAGTGAAAGGGTTCAAACCAAAATATTTTCTGGCAAAAAGTTATCAACAAGTTGTTAAACCTAAAAAATCGATGTATCTTTGTCCAATCTATAAAAAACGCATATAAAAATGAAAAGAAAAATCTTAATAACAGGTGGTGCAGGATTTATCGGTTCGCACGTAGTTCGATTATTTACAACAAAATATCCTGATTATCAAATTATTAATTTAGATGCATTGACCTATGCAGGAAATTTGGAAAATCTTACCGATGTTGCAGATGCTCCGAACTATAGTTTTGTGAAAGGTGATATTACAGACGAAAAGTTTATTACAGAGTTGTTCACAAATCATCAGTTCGATGGTGTTGTCCATTTGGCAGCCGAATCTCATGTGGATCGTTCCATTACCGATCCATTTGCATTTATACGTACCAATGTTTTTGGAACAGCAAACTTATTGAATGCAGCGAAAGAAGCATGGAAAGGAAATATGGAAGGAAAACGTTTTTATCACATTTCCACTGATGAAGTTTATGGTTCTTTAGGAGAAGAGGGTTTGTTTACCGAAGAAACTGCTTACGATCCTCGTAGTCCATATTCGGCTGCCAAAGCTAGTTCCGATCATTTTGTACGTGCTTATTATCACACTTATGGTTTACCTGTTGTGATTTCTAATTGTTCCAACAATTATGGCGCGAATCATTTTCCGGAAAAATTAATTCCTTTATCCATCAATAATATCAAAAATAGTCGACCTATTCCAATTTATGGAAAAGGCGAAAACGTTCGCGACTGGTTATGGGTGAATGATCACGCACGCGCAATTGACACGATTTTTCATAATGGTATAGTTGGTGAAACTTACAATATCGGCGGCAATAACGAATGGACAAACATTGACCTGATTCGCGAATTATGCAAAATAATGGATAAAAAGTTAGGACGCAAACCCGGAGAATCAGCTAAACTGATCACTTTTGTAAAGGACCGCGCCGGACATGATTTACGATATGCAATTGACTCTTCGAAGCTACAACGCGAGTTAGGCTGGAAACCTTCGCTTCAGTTTGAAGAAGGTCTTGAAAAAACTGTGGATTGGTATCTGGCTAATCAGTCATGGATGGATAATATCACCAACGGTGCCTATCAAAAATATTACGAAAAACAATATTCGGAAAGATAATAGAATTAATTCCCTCCCGATAGTTATCGAGATTCATCAATTTCAATTCCAAATTAAAAGAATGGGCTTATCAGAAAATCTGGTAAGCCCATTCATTTAAGTATCTTTAAGGGTTTTTGTTTATATTATTTTGGTGCTGTTCTGTACAAATAAATTCCAATTACCAGAAACACCAAGTTTGGCAACCAAACGGCAGCAAATGGTGACATTTCACCACTGACCGAAAAAGTGGTTGACATGGTAGAAAACAAAATATATAAGGAGCTGAGAGCAAGTCCCACACCGAGGTGAAGACCCATACCACCACGTACTTTGCGCGATGATAGTGAAACACCAATCAACGACATGATAAAGGCTGCTAATGGCATTGAATAACGTTTATAATACTCATCTTCGAACGCTTGTATATTACCGATACCTCTATTTTTTTGTTTTATCAAGTATCTTCGAAGTTGTATATTATTCATTTGGGCAGCCTCCTGCGAGGTTATGAAAAACTCTTCAGGTTGTACCATGATAGTAGTATCTTTACTTGCTCCCATTGAGATACTTTCTCGCATTCCATGAAAATCACGTTGTAAATAATCCGTTATTTTCCATTTGTAAGCTGAATCCCAAGAGATTGTTTGTGCTGTAAGCCTGGAAACTAATGTTTTACCGTCAAACTTTTCGAGTGAAAACCGATATCCAGTATTATTTAATATCTCATACCGTTCTATGTACATGATTACACCTTTTTCAACCTCCATTTGAACATTCCTGGCATTGTCTGTTTTAAATTTTCTAATATATTTATCTTCGAAATTAAGCATTTTTTTATTAGCAGGCGGAATTATGAAACCTCCAACTACAAAGGAGATTGACGATATAACAGCTGCCGAGAGAAAGTAGGGAAGCATCAACCTTCGGAAACTAACACCGCTTGCCAAAATCGCAATGATTTCGGTGTTGGTTGCCATTTTAGAAGTAAAGAAAATAACAGCAATGAATGTGAACAGTGGACTGAACATATTCATGTAGAACGGAATGAAATTCAGATAATAATCAAAAATAATTGCTTTCAATGGTGCATCGTGCTCAAAGAAATTGTCCAATTTTTCAGTTAAATCAAACACGACAGCAATACTCAAGATGAGTGAGATTGAGAAAAAATAGGTTCCCAAAAACTTCATAATTATGTATGTATCAATCCGTTTTAAACCGAATTTCCGATAGTCAAATTTCATTTATCTCACTTGTAAAATTGTCAATTATTTAGAGTCTTCGTCCTACTTGCTCAACCATTCCTTTTTTCCATGTAGAAAAATCTCCCATTTGAATGTGTTTTCTGGCTTCGCCTACAAGCCACAAGTAAAATGCCAGATTATGAATGGATGCTATTTGCATTGCCAGCAGCTCTTTACTTATAAAAAGGTGACGCAAGTAGGCTTTTGAATGAAAACTATCTACATAAGAAGTACCAAATTCGTCAAGTGGAGAAAAATCGTTTTTCCATTTTTCATTACGGATATTTATAATCCCTTTCGACGTAAAAAGCATTCCATTTCTACCGTTTCGCGTTGGCATTACACAATCAAACATATCGATGCCACGTTCTATACCTTCCAAAATATTCTGAGGAGTTCCAACGCCCATTAAATAACGTGGTTTATCTTTCGGAAGTATTTCGTTGACAATTTCTATCATTTCATACATTTTTTCGATCGGTTCACCTACTGCTAATCCTCCTATTGCATTACCATCGCGGTTTTGCGAGGCTATAAATTCTGCCGATTGCCGCCGTAAATCAGGATATACACATCCTTGTACAATTGGAAAAAAGGTTTGTGAATAACCATATTTTGGTTCTGTTTCGTCGAAATGGGTTAATCCGCGCTCCAACCAACGATGTGTCATTTCCATCGATTTTTTGGCATAAGCATAGTCAGCCGTTCCGGGTGTGCATTCGTCGAACGCCATAATAATGTCGGCTCCAATTGTGCGTTGAATATCAACAACATTTTCAGGTGTAAAAAGGTGTTTACTCCCATCAATATGCGAACGAAAATGTGCACCATCTTCTTTTAATTTGCGATTTTCAGACAAAGAAAATACCTGATAACCACCACTATCAGTCAAAATTGGTTTGTCCCAACCATTGAACTTATGTAATCCACCGGCACGTTCCAAAGTATCGATACCGGGGCGCAAAAATAAATGATATGTATTCCCCAGAATGATTTGCGCTTTAATATCTTCTTTCAACTCGTGGAAATGAACAGCTTTCACCGAAGCAACAGTACCTACCGGCATAAAAATTGGCGTTTCGATAACGCCATGATCTGTATTTATTTTTCCCGCTCGTGCATTTGATTTTGGATCGGTATGTTGTATTTCGAAAGTCATTTTTTAAAGTCTTTAGTCTAAAGTCTAAGGTCAAAAGATTTTGTTGATTTTTTTTATTTTAAAATTATTGAAGTTGAATATTCTTGTTTAAAAATTTCAATTCTTCAAATGTTTTATTAACTTCAATTATTCTCCTTTGATAAAATTTTCGAGGATTTTTTGACCCATTTCCCCGGATTTTTCGGGGTGGAATTGAACTGCAAAAAAGTTATTTTTTTGTAATGCTGAGCTATATTCTGCAATATAGTTTGTTGTGGCAATAGCACTTTTACAGGCTTCAACATAATAGCCGTGAACAAAATACATATATGCATTTTCGGCAATTCCATTGAATAAATAAGTTTTTAATTGGGTTATATTATTCCATCCGATTTGCGGAATTTTGTATCCAATCTCGGGAAATCGTTTAACTGTTTCATCGAAAATACCTAAGCAAGTCGTGTCATTTTCCTCAGAATGTGCACACATCAATTGCATCCCCAGACAAATTCCCAAAACCGGTTGAGTGAGCGAGCAAATGAGTTGGTCAAGTCCTTTTTGTTTCAAATAATTCATTGCCGATGAGGCCTCTCCAACTCCGGGAAAAATAACCCTATCAGCTGATCTTATTTCTTCGTGATCATCAGTTACAATGGCATTTACTCCAATACGTTCAAGTGCAAAAAGCACCGAACGAATATTCCCTGCATTATATTTGATGATAACGACTTTCATATTTTTTTTTGTGTTCTGTGTTCTGCTTTCCAACAACCCGATATGACCAATTAACTAATCAATTTATTAACCAATTATCTTATTAGTTGCTGTGTCAGGAAAAATTATAGCTGGTTTGAATGTTCTGGCTTCTTCCATTTCCATCATGGTAAAAGCCATAATAATCACAATATCACCTGGTTGAACTTTACGTGCTGCAGCTCCATTCAAACAAATAACGCCTGATCCGCGTAAACCAGGAATGACATAAGTTTCGAAGCGTTCGCCGTTATTATTGTTTACAATGCTCACTTTTTCGTTTGCAATAACATTGGCGGCATCCATTAGATCTTCGTCAATAGTTATGCTTCCTATATAATTCAGGTTGGCTTCTGTTACAGTTACCCGATGAATTTTCGATTTTACAACGTGGACTAACATTTTATTTCAGTTATCAATTATCGGTAAATACTTACCAACAATCAGTTATCAATATTAATTATATATTATTCAATCTCAATTGACAATTATATTGTATCTTATATTATCAATTAATCTTACTTCTCCACAAAATACCGCAATACAACCAACAGTTGGTTTTGACCATGAATCTACGATTTGTAAATTGTCGACTTGCACAATTTCGTAATACTCTACTTCTAGACACGAAACTGCATTTATCTTGTCAGTAACCCATTTTGTTAGTTCTTTAGGTGACAACTTCGGTGCAAAGTTACGACTTTCGAACAGAACTTTAGATATTTCCACAGCCTTTTTACGTTGTTCGTCAGTTAATCGTTCGTTTCTGCTACTCAAAGCCAATCCGCTTTTTTCACGCACAATAGGACAATCAATGATTTCAACATCGAAATTCATCACATCTACCATGTGGTGTATTATGGCTAATTGCTGAAAATCTTTTTCGCCAAAATAAGCTTTATCCGGTTGAACTAATTGAAATAGCTTACTTACAATTTGAACTACACCGTTAAAATGTCCCGGACGAAATCGACCTTCCATGACGGTGTCAAGTCCACCAAAATCGAATTCGAAACGTTTGTCTATTTCATCTGATTGATATATTTCTTCGGAAATCGGAGCAAACACGAAATCGCAACCTACACTTTCGAGCATATCGGCATCTTTTTCTATATTCCGGGGATATTTTTCTAAGTCAGTTGCATTATTAAACTGGGTTGGATTTACAAAAATACTAACTACACTACAATCGTTCTCAAATACAGAGCGTTCTACTAAGGCTTTGTGTCCGTCGTGTAAGGCACCCATAGTAGGAACAAATCCTATTGATTTTCCAGCAGACTTAAGTGATTCTATTTCTGCCTGAAGCTCCTGTTTTGATCGAATTATTTTCATATTTTTTTTAAAAATTGCCACAAAAAAGGTTGTTTGTTCATTATAAAAAAACGCCTGCAAAAGTAGTAAAACTTATTTGTATAATCATTCAATCATACTATATAAATCAAAAACAAGCACTTGTATTTTTTATTCATTGAATATATTCGTCTCATTTATAAAGTATTCATTTTGTAACTTTTTCAATGGAAGAACTTTAAAAGGTACTTGGTTAAACTTGTATAAATAGAATACGACTCTAATTATATTGTTAACGACTTGTTATTTCCCATACATTTGAATGCGTGCAACTTAGCAAAACTTGTTAGAGTTATTTGTTTTGTATAAGTTCTTTATCTGGTAAGTCCACTTAACATTTCCCGTTTGATGTCTTGTTTATATCCGATTTTTTTTATATATCTTTGCATACCGAAATATTATCTTATAAGCATCGGGTTAAAAAAAGCATGAAAAAAGTTACAAAGGTTTTGTATATTTCACAAGAAATTTTTCCTTATTTACCAGAATCCGAATTATCAAACATGGGTAGGTATCTACCTCAAGCAGTTCAAGATCGCGGTCGCGAAACGCGAACATTTATGCCAAAGTTTGGGGCTGTTAACGAACGACGAAATCAACTTCACGAGGTAATTCGCTTATCGGGCATGAATTTGATTATTGATGATACTGATCACCCGCTTATTATCAAAGTGGCTTCCATTCAGGCAGCACGCATGCAAGTGTATTTTATTGATAATGATGATTACTTTCATCGAAAAAATACTATAACCGACGAAAACGGAGAAGAATACGAAGACAATGATGAACGTACTATTTTCTTTGTACGTGGAGTTATGGAAACCGTTAAAAAACTCCGTTGGACACCGGATATAATCCATTGCCAAGGCTGGATGACTGCTTTAGCTCCTCTTTATATTAAAAAAGCATTCAACGATGATCCGTTTTTTAAACACTCAAAAGTAGTTTATTCTGTTTTTAATGATGATTTTAAAAAACCATTTCGAAATCTATTTGCTGAACGACTTTTACTGGAAGGTATTGAAAAAAAGCATGTTGTTCAAGTAAAGGATAAAGTAATTGATTTTGTTGCGCTATCTAAATTAGCTATTGATTACTCCGACGGTGTTATTCAATCCAGTCCACAAGTTAACGAAGAGGTTGTGGAATACGTAAACTCCAAAAAAATGAAGTTTTTGCCATTTCAACCAGATGAAGATTATGCCGATGCATATGTGCAATTTTATGATAGTCTTATGTAGGTAACTAATAATTATCAATATACCATTTTGAAAACATTCCTTCGACAATATCCTAAATATTAAATTCTCAATTATTTCAGCGTTTATTTAACTCTCTATTCAGTCAATCTCTTTTTCATTTTATATGAAATCTCATTCAATTGTTCTTCTATTTCTACTGTCATTATTGACTTTCTCTTGTACCGATAATTTAACTAATTTAGGTAATGGAATTCAACCTGTTTCGGATCAAATAAACGTTGGAACTGACACATTCCATGTTTCTACAGAAAATATTTTTGTCGATTCAATGTTTACCCGTCAAGACTCTTTTTTGTTGGGATCATTTTACGATGAGAAATACGGTTCTACTCAAGCCGATATTTTGGCTCAGGTGAATTGCCCAATAGATTTTAAATATCCTCCGGGGTCAATTGCCGATTCAGCCTTAGTGGTGCTATATTATAGAAGCTGGTTTGGCGATCAATATTCGCCGATGGATGTAAATATCTACGAAATGAATAAGAAAACATTCTCTTATCCATCACTTTATCCAACTAATCTTGACCCGGCAGATTATACCGATCGTTCCATCAACTTGGGACAGCGTATTTTTAAGGCAAAAGATCCTACACGTATTGATTCTACTTCGATCATATTCAAATTATCGAGTGACTTTGTTAATCGGTTTTTTAATGACACCTATTATACGAGTAGTAGTAAGTTTATCGATTTTTTCAAAGGACTGTATATTACGCCAAATTTTGGTTCGGCTACAATGTTAAATATCAAACAAATTGATTTAGAATTTTACTCTCATTATACTTATACTAAAGCAGGTGCTGATACATTAACTAAAGTAAATAATGTTATTATTTTCCCTGCAAATTCGGAAGTACGACAAGTAAACCGCTTTTTACATCCTGATAAAGCGTTGATAAAACAAAAACTTGCACAAAGAGACAGCGTTAATTATGTTTCTTCGCCTACCAATATCCAAACACAGGTAACTTTACCGTTGAATCGGATGAAGCAACGAATGGATGTGGGTATTAATAATAAGAAACTTACACTAAATAGTGCTTTACTCCGTGTAGAAGCTACTGAAGTTGATGAAGCAACTTTAGCACAACCTATAGTATCTTATATGATGCTTATTAAAGAGTCAGCAGTAGACCGATTTTTCAACAAAAACGAATTGCCATCTGATACTTGTGCAATAAGGGGTACTTATACAACATCTCAAATTGGTACTACCGGTGTATTCGAAAATTACTATACTTTTGATGTTGCAGCTTTAGTAGCTAATGAACTGAAAATAGCTAAAGAAAACAACACAAATCCTGCCGAAAATTTAAAAATGAGATTAGTACCTGTGAGAGTGGCATTTAATAGTAGTAGTGTTCTAACATCTGTTAAACAACAGTTTTTAATGAGTGCAGTAACCATACGAAGCGGGAAGAATACGAAATCACCTATGAGAATCAAAGTGGTATATAGTGGGTTTTAAATAACATTTAATATGTGAATCATAATCAGAATAAAAAAAAGAGCAGAAAATTTTTCTGCTCTTTTTTTTATATGTTTTTTTGTTGCCAATTTATTTTTGGCGAATAAATATCTGTATCGGTGTTCCATTGAAATCATACTTTGCCCGTATTTTATTTTCCAGAAACCGACGATATGGATCTTTTACATATTGTGGTAAGTTCGCAAAAAACAGAAAAGTTGGGATTTGAGTATTCGGCAACTGAGTCACGTATTTTATCTTTATAAACTTGCCTTTTAAAGCCGGTGGTGGATAGTTCTCAACTAACGGCAACATATATTCGTTCAGTTTAGCAGTTGCGACTTTACGTTGTTTATTTTCATATACATCTAATGCAGTTTCCACCACTTTTAATATACGTTGTTTTGTAATTGCCGAAGTAAAAATAATCGGAAAATCGACAAAAGGTGCCAATCGTTCACGAATTGTCACTTCGTATTTTTTTATGTCATTCGATTCTTTATCTTCAATCAAATCCCATTTATTAACACAAACTACAAATCCTTTCTTGTTTTTTTGAATAAGTGAGAATATATTCAAATCCTGACTTTCTATGCCTCGGGTAGCATCAATCATCAAAATACAGACATCGCAATTTTCGATGGCACGAATAGATCGAACAACTGAATAATACTCTAAATCCTCGTTTACCTTGGCTTTTTTGCGAATACCAGCTGTATCAACAAGGTAAAAATCATGTCCAAATTTATTGAATCGAGTGTAAATAGAATCACGTGTAGTACCAGGAATGTCAGTTACTATGGTACGTTCTTCTCCAATAAAAGCATTTATTATTGATGATTTCCCTGCATTTGGTCGTCCAACAACTGCAAAACGAGGCAAGTCTTCTTCAGGTTCGTTAATTACGTCTGGATTAAAATGGGTAAGGAGTCTATCGAGTAAGTCTCCACTTCCAAGCCCATTGATAGCCGAAATCATTTGTGGTTCACCCAATCCTAATTTATAAAATTCAGGCATTTGATATTGCCATTCGAAAGTGTCAGCTTTGTTGGCAACCAATAATATTGGTTTTGTACTTTTTCGAAGTATCTGAGCCACTTCCAAATCATAATCAGTAATCCCATTTTGAATATCTACTAAGAAAAGAATTACATCAGCTTCCTCTATGGCCAATACTACATGTCTTTTTATTTCGCCTTCGAAAATATCGGACGAATTAACTACCCAACCTCCGGTATCGACAACCGAAAATTCGCGACCTTCCCATTCGCTTTTGCCATATTGGCGATCCCGTGTGGTACCTGCTTCTTCATTCACTATCGCTCTACGACTATTCGTAAGTCGATTAAAAAGGGTCGATTTTCCAACGTTTGGACGCCCTACAATTGCTACAATATTTCCCATTGTTTTTTTATATCTAATATGTTAGATATTTACATTCCATTTGTTTTCGCTTCTGTTCGAGTTTTCTCAAATACGAACAGTGGGTGCAAATATTTTGGGTGCAAAGGTACGATTTTTAATTGGAAAGGGGAAATAGAGGATAAATGGGCTGATTTAAGGATTGGAGATTTGTAACTCAGATGAGGCAAATCAGATGAGGCAAAAATGAACTCATCAATTTAAATACTTTGTTTTTAATCACTTACAATTCAATTTAGATTCAAATCCTTCTATATTCTAAATATTTCGATTAGGGTTCTTGCAGAATATAAAAAAAGCAGTATCTTTGCAACGCTTTTAGAGAAAAGTATTACTTAATCCGAATGCAAATTCGGGCGTTTAGCTCAGCTGGTTCAGAGCATCTGCCTTACAAGCAGAGGGTCGGGGGTTCGAATCCCTCAACGCCCACAAAAGGTTTAGCCAATAGGCGACACTGAAAAGACAAACCCTACAAAATCAATGTTTTGTAGGGTTTTTTCATCATCCTACCTTGTATTTAAGTTGTAACCTAAGACACAAATTAGTCATAAATAGCCACTTTTTTGTGACTAATTCGTGACCTATTCCGAATTTCAAAAAAAGGTCACAAAAAGTCTGGTTTTGGCATACGTTTGACACCTATTGGCAGCTCTACAATTATTTCATTTTCAATTAATAAACTAATTTTGTAACGATTAAAAAATGAAATTATGAAAAGTACATTTAAGGTCCTTTTTTACTTGAAAAGGAATGCAATTAGAAGAGATGGCAAAATGCCAATCATTGCAAGGGTTACGGTCGATGGACTCATCGCTCAATTTAATGTCAAATTGGAAGTTCAGCCAAACAACTGGAGTGTAAAATTGGGTAAGGTTATCGGCAGTTCGTCTGATAGCAAGCAATACAATGCTCAGTTAAATGAAATTAAAGCTTCACTTTACCGGATTTACCACGAACTTCAACAAAAAGACAATTATGTGACATCTGAAAAGGTGAAGAATGATTTTTTGGGGATCAGCGAAACTCATGATACACTTTTGTCTCTTTTCCAAAAACACAATGAAGACATCCTTAAACTAGTTGGTATCTCTAAATCTCAGACTACATATCGAAAATCACTACTGTCCGGTTATAATCAAAAGAGAGCCAATTGGTTAGAATCTTGAGTAGTTTGGTTTTTGTATTCTTGTTTTATAAATAGTTCATTTATAGGAGTTTTCTCAAACAATGACAGACTAAAAATCTGTAATAAAGTGTAGAGATTTTGCTCCAAATTGAGTCTTTTTTTAATAATGGCAACGATTAAATATGCAGATATTGCTATCCATATTTGACAGCAAACTGCATTGTAAGTTGTCCCATAAAATGCTTTAATACGAAGATGTTGTTTTATCCATTTGAAAAATAATTCAATCTTCCAGCGTTCTTTGTATAATTGTGCAATTACAAATGCAGGCAAAATAAAGTTATTAGTCAGAAACTCGTAAGTTATACCCGTTTGATTATCATGATATTTGACTCTTCTCAAATACTCAGGATAATGTTTTTTGGATTTATATCCGGTTAATTTTATTTTCTGATCACACTTTAAGCCTACAGTTTTATCAACTTTTGAGCTATAAACACGGCGAAAAGCCATATTGTCTTTAGCTCGGGTAACAAAGAAAGCTTTGTTTTCTGTTATTTTGTAAAGTCTTTCAAAATCAACATAACCTTTATCCATTACATATATGGCACCGGGCTCTATCAAGATTTTATCCAAGATGTTTACATCATGCAAAAGGCCTTCGGTTATTTCAATGAAAGTGGGTATTGAACCACGCAAATCCAGTAAAGTATGCATTTTGACAGCTGCTTTCTTTTTGCGAAACTTTGCCCAAGGAAATATGCTTAAACAAAGGTCAATAGTGGAACTGTCTAAAGCATAAGTCATATTATCAACTTCTTGCAAGAAATCATTGTCTGTTTTATATAACAGTCGGGCTTCTTTGATAAGAACTTGAGCAAAATCGGCATAAATCTGCCAATCTCTCTTCTCATTAGCCTCCGCTAATGTCGATTTGGAAACAGCACTTTTAATGCCACTATGATACAACTTATTTGAAAGAGCCGTTAAACAAGCTTCAATATCTCGCACACTTTCTCTGTAAGTAAATTGAGCAAAACACATTACGTAAAAATGTTCTAAGCACGTAAAGCTTTGAACTTTATAATTGCCTTTGTAACGTTCTACACATTTTTCAAATTCATACTTGGAAATGTAAGACATTATTTGAGCAAATACGGTTTTTCCTTGATTCATATCCCCAAAATTTTGATTTTGGGCAAAGGTCAAGAAAAAATTCAAATCGAAAAATTTAAAAATCCTCTGAAACGCGTTACTATAGATGGTTTCAGACGGACAACCGGTTCAACAACCGGACACTAGTGATCGAAAATATGAAGTCACACGTAAGCATTTACAAAAGTTTATGCAGCTCAAATACAATTTAACGGATATCTCACTCAAAGAAATCAAAAATATGTTCTTGTGTGATTTTGAGATTTATTTAATGACTACAGTAGGTTGTAATGCTAACACTACAGCTAAATTCATGCAATTTCTTAAACGTATCATCATTATTGCCCGTAATAACGGAATGATTGCTACTGATCCATTTGCTAACTACAAAATTCATATGACAAAAGTAGATAGAGGTTACCTTACTCAAGAAGACATTGAAAAGTTATTAAAAAAACAGTTCGTAATAAAACGGTTAGAGTTGGTACGTGACATTTTCGTATTTTCCTGTTTCACTGGACTTGCTTATATTGATGTTAAAAATCTAACGGATAAAGAAATTCGAACATCTTTTGACAGTAAATTATGGATAATGACTAAGAGGCAAAAGACTAATGTTCAATCCAATATTCTACTTTTGGATGTTCCCAAAATGATTCTGGAAAAATACAAGGGTAAAGCAATTGACAACAAGTTACTCCCAATTCTAAGCAATCAAAAAATTAATGCTTATCTTAAAGAGATAGGCGATGTGTGTGAAATTGATAAAGATATAACCTTTCACTTGGCGAGACATACATTTGCTACAATCGTGAGCTTTTTAATTATTCAGCTCATTTTAAGCAACTTGCAATTCAAAAAATCTCAATAGGTAATGGATAAGTAACGAGCTAAACACATTGGTTTGCTTTGATTTGCAGTAGGTCAAATAACTCTTTGACAAAGGTAGAAAAAGATTTTAGCTATGCAATACACTAACTATCTTTAATGATATGCTGGCACATTTTTTATTGTTCTATTAATTTAAACTAAGCACCTTTTTGATTTTATATTAAAACTAAAGGATTTTTGAAAGAGATTGTCAATACGTTTTATTAAACATATTTGTAGAATCATTTTAAAGACATATACATGACATATATCATTAAGTGATAACATGGCAAGACAAACGACAAGTGAGAGGCTCTGAGAGCTCAGAGAACCAAATTAGCACTATTACGAAAAGAAGATGTTTTACTTGATGTCGATCGATATTTTTAATAGGACTTTCTATTTTAGTTATTTTAGCTTAATAAATTATATTAATTCCTTTGCTATGCCTATTCTCAAAAAGCTATAAAAGCCACTATAAGACGTTTGAAAATAAATACTAACTTGCAGTGTTTTTTTTGCTTTTTGGGCGTTTAATTTTATATAAATTGCACCGCATAGCTTTATTTAAAAACTTTTATTTCTCCATTTTGAAATATCCAAATTCTTCATCAACTACAATTTGTCTATCCAAAAACAGATTACCCATTTCACAAGAAGTTTCTGGAAGTAACGTACATGAGTGACAAGCAGCAAGATTAAGTTGTGCAATACCTTGTCCCTCACTTTCATAACATATTGGGTCGAGAGAACAATTTTTGGCTCGATTTAAGGCACTAATCAAAATTTCTTGAAGGTTATTTAAGTCTTTCGAGAGTTTTGATAAACCGCCCAAATAACCATCTGTTCCATCATAAGCTGAAATTAGAAACCCATGCATAGAATCACTTACATACAAACGTTCTTGTAAAGATGACATTGGATAGCCAGAAATATATTCAAATTCTCGCATTAATAAGTGAGCAAGTGTATGAATAAGAATTTTTCTTGGTGTTAGTTTTGAAGCTTCTATTTGATGAGATCTCCAATCAGAAGCCTCCCCATGCTCTTTTATTATATTTACACGACTCATCACTTTCTCATTTGATTCCCAAGTATTTAATTTTTTCTCATCTAAAACAAATAAGATTCCTTCACCATAACTTTCAATGGCAGGTAGAATCCGAGTTTCATAATTATTCTTTGACAATGATTGTCGTTTCACGTTGTAGCTATTTACATAATCTGTGTCACCAACTAAAATACTATCCACATCAATTGGTTCGTTTCGAGTAAATGATGTTTGAACAGTAGTTTTTTTAAGTTTATCTATTTTTACTATTAGTTGAAAACCACTTAGCTTATTTTTTGTGTCGATTTGACGAAATCTGATTTTTTTATCTTCTGGTTGTTCTTTGTTGATAAAATAATCATATTCAGCTTTACGATAGATTAACTCAGTAACATATCCATCATTATTAATTTCAAGATAGTTATGAATTAATTGAATATCTATGTTTTGTCTACGTGCAAATTTTTCTAAATCTTTTATTTCATAGTCTAGATCATTAACTATTGCATCTATTTCAGTACGCATATTTGCATTTATATCCAATACTTGTTTGTCCGGAATCCAAAGACTGCTTAAAGTATTGGCATAATAAACACTATTACTTGATTTAATTTTGACGGATGCTTTTTCTTCGCATTCTTCCTTGACAAATGTACCATCTTGAAAACCTAACCAATATTTTTTCCCTCCACATTTTTGTTGAAAACCAAACATTCCTTTTAAAGATTCACTTTTACCACATTTTTTACACTTTATACGGATCCCTGATAGATCCGTATTTTCATTACTAATTTCATAGTGGAGTTCTTGGTCTTCGCAGCATTTGTGGTAGTCCAAAACAATTTTTTGCGTATTTTCCTCTTCTTCATCTGATTGAAAATTGATTTTTGCAGTGTTTTCTTGAATTTCAGCCTTGCGATTATTCCAAAAGTTCCATGGCAAATCTTGAATATGCCCATTGTCACAAGTCATAACGAAACGAACTTGTTCTAAGTGTTCTCCTTTGCATTCAGGGTTAAAACATTGCAAATCAAAATCGTATTTTTGATTCCCCCAATGTTTTCTCCAATCTGAGTAATGCATAAATCTTTTACAGTGCGGACAATAAAACCATTTTGGAAAATAATTAGCTTGAGGTTTAACATCCAACTTATCATCTGTTGGAATACTAACCAAGTGCTTGATTAATGGGAACCTTGTTTTTAAGCGATTGGAAAGTCTATCATCAATAATTATATATCTATTCAACTCTTTTTCGTAAAAATCAGGATAGTGCCAATTATCAAACGATTCAATTATAATGGAACTATCAACAGTGTCGATAACCGACCCAATTCCCCCATAGTTTGAAATAAGTTTACTCCTTCCATGTTCTATTTTCTGTGCCATTATCAGTATTTTTTTAGATTTATTGTAACACTTGGTTCTACACTTCGCATTGATTGCATAGCCACAAGTACATCTGAATCAGATTGTTTGTCTTGCATTGGAATAAGTAAGTTCTTTTTCTTTTCAGTCTCTGCTTTTCCACCATAAAAGTATAGACAATCTATTTCTGTTTTATCAATTTTATAAATCCACTCTTTTGTTAGATTATTGATTTTCTGGACTAAAATTTCTTTATCATCAGAATCCAAAAACGGATGTTGATTAAAAAGGATTGTAAGTTCATTGATGAATTTGACTTTTTCCTTTTTCATTTCACTTACTTGTTTATTCTTTGAATAGCCCATTTTGTGCCTAAAATAAGTAACCATTAGCGAAAAAAGCATTTTGTCTAATGCGTTTTCGGCAAATGGTGTAACACTTAATGGCTCTACTTGCTTATAAAATGTTTTATGAAATGGTATGAAGTCTTCAAAATATGATAAATCTCTTGTATTGTTGGGGTCAAATAACGTAAAAACAAGACCTTCATTTGAACGTGCAACACGGCTGCTTGCTTGTATGTATTCTGCTGTATTCGGTGGCATTCCATTCATTAACATTAAGCCTAATCTTCCTACATCCAAACCAACACTAATCATATTTGTAGCTAACACCAAATCAAATGCTTGATTTCTCCCTAAATCACCCTCGAATTTTACAGATAATTTATCTAAGTTTCTTTTAATTTGTTCATTAGGAATTCTACTTGTCAATTCTAAATTCCTATAAGATAGTTTGTTGTAATTATAGTTGTAAGGAGATTGATTCATCAAATATCTCACCTGTAATTGTTTAATTTCCGGAATTAATTCGGAGGAAATTTTATTTGAAAAACGACCGATATTCTTTAGACTTTTAAAATATGACAATATAGTCCAGAATTGGTCAGCATCTGCTTTATTCTCGCTTTTTTTCCATATCTCTAAACGTGCATACATTAATGCAGCGTTAAGACGAAGATTAGCCATAGTAAATGTTTTCCCTGTCGGTAGAACTCCGATATATCGACGTTTACTTTCCTCAAGTGTTTTAGAAAAGAAAGTGTCATCTGCATTGGAGATATTTTGAGGGAATATCTGTGCTTTTCGACCATACAAACCTTCAATCTGTTTGTCAACATTCTTTATTGTTGCAGTGGAAGCGATGATTTTAGGAGATTGTTTTTCTGAAGAACAAAGAGAGAGCAATACATTTTCAAAAAGCCCGACTAAACTTCCTAATGGTCCATTAAGCAAATGAAGCTCATCCTGAATAATTAACTCTGGCTTTCTGTCGTGTCCATGATTAAATAATGAAGTTGCTTCTTCTTTCCAGGCTAATTGGGCAAATTTGTCTACGGTAGCAAAAAGCATTGTTGGTGGGTTTTTATAAATATCTTCATCCACCAATACAATAGGAAGTCCACCATTTCTTTCAGAAAAGTCACAATTTGGATTAAGGCAATACGTATTTAACTGATTATGCAAAATTCTATGCCCGATTACTTGATTCGAATTAAAATCGTTTCGTCCAATCATTTTAGTATTACACCATTGACAATTTGAAACTTGAAAGGGATTTATTGAAGCTTGCTTTTTATTTAATCTATCTAAAGTGCTTTTTAATACGATGTCAGCTCTCTTTATGTCATTAGGAACAGTTGATTTTCCAACCCAAAATCCGATAGTAATTTTTTCTTTTCCAAGAATAGTTTCATCGTTTCTTCGAATATATTCACATGCCAATATGAGTTTTGTAGCTCTTTCAAATTGTTGAGCAGAAAGCAAGCGAAGAGTATATCTAATAATAATGTTTACGCCTCCATAATTATTTGGATATTGCAATCTACGCCAGAATATTAAAAAAGCTGAAACAGCTAAATAAGCTTCCGTTTTACCTCCACCGGTTGGGAAGTATAACAAATCAACTAAATCTCTGTCGGAAGAATTTTCGTCAATAAATGAAGGCAGACATTGAATAATAAAGGCTAATTGAAATGGTCTCCAAGCTGGAAGTCTAATAGGGTTCGGATAAGGCGCATTTGCAAATTCAATATAATTTCTATTTGTAAAATCTGATTGTTCATAAGCCTCAAAACCATCTTTCTTTGTAGTGAAATATTTTTCGTTTTGGAACATTTGTAAATAGATAGCCGTATTCGCTAACTGAAATGCTCGTAGCGCATTCTCGTTTGAACTAAGCAACTCAATACCTTTGTTAATGCGTTCTTTAATTTGATTGCATTTGTCAGAATTCTGAATTGCGAATGTGTTATCTCCAAAGTTCTCAATTTCTTCCTGAATCCAAAAATCATAGGCTTCAACCAATTTCTTCAGATTGCTGATAATTTGGTTGTTGTCATTATTAAAGGAGGAAAGAGTCTTGATTACTAATATCTCTTTTGATATTTTGTCAATATCAGTGCTTTGGTTTTTTACATTATATTCAGGTAAAAAAGTTGAAGCAATCCAAGTTGGCTGTAAGTTGTCGTTTTCGCAATTTTCCCAAATACACGAAGTGTTGTGTCCAATACCGTAAGCTAACTTATTACGATAAAGATAATCTAACATTTTATCTTCATCGGATTTATACAGTATATCTTTATATTCACTAAATGGTTTTAAGTAAGAAGTCTCAACCTTTATTTCGGTTTGAAACAAACAAATTTGATTTAGAGCTTCTTTAGCTAATGAAAATTTGTCTTTGGGGTATTGAAGTGTATTTTCAATAATTGCTTTAAATATGTACTTGTCAGCAACAGAATATGCTTTTATATGAAGCCATAGATTATCTTTCAAAAACAATTCTTTCTTATCAATTTTTCCTTTCCACCACTTATCCGTATCTATGTTTTCAGCAGAAGATAGTAACACCTTATAATGATTATTGGTGCTGTTAAGCACTTGTTCAACTGGAATTAAGAAGGAAAGTATATTGTCAAATCGTTTATATTTATCCTTGAAAAAAAGTTTTGTTATAGTTTTATATAAGCCGCTGTTTTTATGATCTTTAGCCATTTTGTATTGATAGCTCGACCTTATTTTCTTTTCTTCTTTGGTGAGTTCTTTCGATAATTTTAGTGTTTTATTTTCTTTATTAAAAGTTAGATATTTATCCAACCCGAATTGGGATAATAACTCTATGCTCTCTCCATCAAAAGGCAATGCTATTTCACTGTTTTTAGCTTTTTTATAAGAGCCAAATGACAAAGAAATACTAATCTCTTTACATGATTTTGATACAGCGAATGAAATGCCATACTGACTTGGGAAAAAGGTATTTGCAGTATATCTAACCTCCTCTTTTTCATCTTCTTCTGCAACAATTGTATCTTGACTTTCAGCCGAATTAGTTTCAATTTGGTCGTCGGTATTTGTAAGTTCAGGTATTGTTTCATCGCTTTCATCATCATCCTCTAAAGGAATACTAATACCGTTAGTTGATATTTGTTTTGGAAAAAGTATTCCCGAAAAATATCTCTGTAATGGTTTTCCTTCAATAACTTCGTCAAGAAAATTATCTTTATCAGTGCATTCAAAAATATCAGAACCAGGACCAATCAATTCTTTTTTTACCCGTGCTATTACAACCTCTCTGTTGTTATTATTCTTGCTCATAACTAATTGTTTGAATATCTTTTATAATTACTAATGGCATTTGTTCTTCGATAAACTTTTGTAATGTAGCTTTAGTGAAACTTCTTTTGATTAATAATTCCCCGATAATATTTTCCTTTAGAAATTGTTTTAATTCGTGTTTTATGCCTCTTCCCAAGGCAATCATTGTGCTTATGTATAGCCGTTTTGATTTTAAAATGTGAGGAATTTGGCATATTAATTCTTCATTATTGCTTAATAGAATAATTGCTTTCAAATCTCTGTTAAACATAGGATATTTACGGCAACCTTTAAAGTAGGCATCAACTGTTTGAGGTAAAACCCTTAATCCCATTTCTTTTAGTTTCTTGTATAATTGTTCTCTTGTTGGAAATTTTTTGTCTAAGTATTTGAGTGTGTCCAACCAAAGTTTTGCATGAGTTTCCACTTTTCCAAATATTTCGGGTTCGGATTCGATAGCAATTTGTAATAAATTCTCAGCCAATTGTTCTTTGGGGTAAATGCGTATTTTATCACCGGCTCTCAACTTATAACCCTTTATGAGGTTTCCTTTTTCGTCAAAAACAGTTTCATTACTTTCCATTTCGACAGAAGACCCATTTGAGAATTTTAATTTATAATTGATTTGTTCTTCTAACTCATCTAACAAACTATCACTTTCATTTTTATAACCGTCATATGCCATCCAAGAACGTTCATCCAACCGTGTGATAATGCTTTCTAATGTTGAATTAACTTTTATAGGTTGTTCAATTAAAGGAATGTACTTGATTTTACAAAGGCTATATCTGTTATTGCTTGTGATTTCAGTCTCAAGTTTTTCTTTATAAAGTTGTAATTGTTTTTCATATAATTCTGCCTCCTGTTCAAATAAGACTAAAAGGACTTCCTGTTGTAAATTATATACAAAATCAAAGTCTTTTAGTCCATTAAATGAATAAAAGACGATTGTATTATTCTTTATCTCATTAAGTTTTAACTTCTTCTTTAGTTCTTGATTTGTAAGGATTTGAATTTTAATATTCTTTATTGTTGATTTTAAAAAATCAATATCATTTCTGTCCGTTATAAGCGAAATGTTTGTCGTTGAAGATGATAATAGGGAATTAATTCTTTTTATTTTGATACAATTAAGGTTTAGGTGGTTGATAATCTTATTTAGAGCTATTTTTGGATTTTTGTCACCCATATTCTCAATTGAATATCCACCTTCATTATGTTCCAAATCTTTATTGTTTATTAAACGTGATTTAATATATTCAAAATCGTCATTTTGTAATGTGTTTAATGTCAATCGAAGGAAATAACCGTAACTATTTAGTTTAATAGGATATTCCAAATTTGAGACATAATCCATACACTCTTGAAAGTGTTGTAATAGTCTATTTAATTCAATATCAATTATTTTTTCGATTTTTATCATAAGGTTTCGATTATTTCAATTTCTTCTTTTTCCCAATTCCAAGAAACTAAATCAGTAAAAGGTTGATTGTCTATTGTATTAGTCAAAACTATAATCTTGAATTTATAAGATGATTGATCTTGAATGATTTGAGGAACACAGTTTTCATCGGTATCACAAATTATTATTGTATCAATTTGGATTCCTTTTCTTAGAAGCTGCTCATAACAAACATCATATTTTGGTGTTACATAAGCAATGCAATCTTCTAAAGCTGGTATAGACTTAAGAGTTGTTTGATTTTCCTCCTTTGTGTTTGGTAGGTAAACTGAAGGTATTCTATTCTTTATTTCTAATTTGTCCCACAGGTACTTGTTCGCAACTAATACGATTTTTTTAGAGAAATAAGTAGGAAGAAAATCATTTTCATTAATCTTAGAAAAATAGTCTTTGTATTTAGCTAAAGTTCTTTCGTTTGCATTCTGTTTAATTGGAATATACTTCTTTATCAAATTGTCAAAAGCAATTGTTAGCCTTAATGTATTGTCTTTTGTGTTTGTCAGATAAACAAGGTTGTTCTCGATTTTGCTGACAATGAATATTTCTTTTGACGAACCACCAATTCTTTTTAGTTTATCGTTTTTTATTAATGGTGGAAAATCCGCATAATTTTTAAACACTTCAATTGACAGCTTTTCGTAAATTTGATTTACAACTTTCTCAAAATGACAGTTATATTTTGGAAAGTTAAAGTGTAAATTTTCCCATTCATAATTAGCTAAAATAATGTTGCTAGTCAGCAACGAAGTCTTTTTTGATTCATTGCTGACTGAGTATTTGTTTAACAAAGCTTCGTAATACTTTGGATTAATCATAGTCTCAAATCATTTGTTATATGTACTATATTTTCTTTTTTTTGAATTCTAACTAACGAGGCTATGGGTATTTGGCGCCCCCCCCGATAGTCCCAAGATAGCTATCGGGAGGGGGATCGAAGAATACATAAGTTGGGATTACCGCTCGGCTCTGCCGCTTGACTTGCCAAGAATTTTTCGCTACACTCAAGACCTTCGGTTTCCAACTACCAGTTCCTTTCTTTTTTCAAATAATATCATATCTGACTCGATGGAAATATAGTGTAATTCTGGCCTTATACTGGGTCGTTCCGGCCACATAAAGTCCTATGTATTAGTTCTCGTTTATTTTCTATTTCGTTTTCTTTTTACTCTCGTTCTTTTACTTCGTTTCCTTTTTAACCACCTTTCTGCAATTTGTTTATTTGTTCGAATCTTACTTTTCCCCTTTTTATTTTTCGATTGTTTAAGTTCAGTTTTCTTTTTGGGTAAGTTTTTTCCCTTAGTAGATATTTCCTTTAAATTTTCGACATCAGTTAAAGCCTTATGCCAAGTCCATAATTCTTCTAATGTCTTGAAATTTTGAGGTACAGGGTTATTTGATCTAAAAGCTTCAGATGGAGTTAGCGGCTGATAGTGACTGAAAAAGCTCTCGATTGTTCGCCTTGGATTCAAAGCTAAAGACGAAGAAAAGTAATCATTTGTTATATCGTAATGATGGCTATGAATGAATCCATCCCAGCGTTCTCGTAATTCATTCTCATCAGCAACATCGATTATTTCAAATTGCTCCATATCTCTTTCATCAGGAGTTCCCCAAGCATTATTCAATAATGATACAGCTTCAACATCTGAAACTGGTGCACCATATCCAAATATAGTAACTCTTTTTGTCCCACTTTCTTTTGAAAGCCAATACTTGATTCCACTCCATTCAATATTAATAAACTCATCATTTGTATAATTTTTCTGTTCTACTGGATAAAGTAGTTTTGTTGGTTCAAAAAAACCACCGTCACGTCTAGCATACATGCCTGCAGGTCCACTTCTTTTATCTTCTGTGCTAAATCCAATTGCAACATTACCGTGTAGAAATGAAAGATGTGGTAAGTCATTTGTGTATTTCGCATTACGTACCCATGCTTGATATAAGAATGGATCCCAGTTGAATGATGCTATAAGGTCTTTTCCTCTTAAAGACAAAACTAAATAATCATAAATAGTTGGTTCATCAGGAAGCTGCATACTTCCGAAATAATCAATAATTCTTTTTTCAATATCTTTCAATAATTCTGAATCAGGATTGTCTTTATGAATGTTTCCATACAATTTCTCAAAGTTATTGTCTCTTAAATTTTCAGGAATTTTATCTATAATATCCTTTAACCCTAAAACAGTTGAAAAGTTATCCATTGATGGAAGTTGTTTCCCTGTTTTTTCTGGATTTCGTTTTGTAGAAGCAATGCTTGCTCCTGCACCTAATATTACAACATGACGACCACCACCAAAAACTTGATTGATTCCTTCTTCTTTTGTCATTCCACCCATATGAGTATTTCTTTTATTTTTTTTAAATGAGAGCTAACCGTTTGGCGGGATTGCCAGTAAGGGCTTGCGGGCGATTTGCTATCAAGGTACAAGAAAAGTTTAAGCTAGCTACCATCCTTCGCATACCACTGAAACCCTTTTTGTTTATACCGCGTATTACCGGCAGTGCTTTAGTCATATTCAGTGCTATATAAAATATCTATAGTCATATTCTATCTTTTCTTTGTTATCAATCAATTTACCAATGCGAGCAATATCATTTGATGATGAAATAGTCGCAGGTAATTGAGAGTACATATTTAATGAATTCCAATTCATTTTTGTTAAGCCTAAAATTTCATTTGCTATCTGCTCCAAACTACCTGAACCATGATGTTTAATTATTTTTAGAGGTTTAGGAATATATCGACCTCCGGGATAAAAATTAAAATTTGGGTTGTTAACCGATGGTACAACTCCATGAGCCCACAATAAAGCTTCACTTGCATTCAACTGAATACAAGTCCCACGAGATACTGAAAAACCATCAATTTTAGTTTCACCATCTTTAATCTTACTTGAAACATATTTTATATCATCTTCAAAATTTATCTCGACCAAATCAACCGATTCTATGTTAGTATTATCATACAAACTATCAAGAATCCCCTTCTTTTCATCATCTGTGAAAAAAGTTCGTTTATGAATAACCACTCTCTTAGGAATTTCATTCATTGATTCATAAAAAAGGTTTATCACACTTTTTCCAAACTCATATGCATCATCATAACTTAAGTGAGGCTTCTTATGTCTCCATTGTATTTTATCATTACTTATCTTGGATAATTTATATTTTAAACCTTCCCCTGAAGAACTATAAATATGGCTACAACCTAAAATTATATGTCCTTTACTATCTTCTTTAGAATCAATACTATATCCAATGCCCGCAAAAGCAGTTGTTTTATCAGTATTACTTAATATCCAAGGTGTTCTTAATGATTTAACAAAATATGACAATGAAAGCCACCAGTTTATTTGACAACTTTGTTTGACATCTTTAATAGTCTTTTCTCTAATAAATTGAGAAGTAACCCTTTTTTCTACACAAAATGCTTTTATATAGTCATGTAAATCATAGGATTCTCCGTTATCATGGTAGCTTGTAAAATTTTCCCATCTCAGAGGAATATAGATAATTAAAACCTTTTGATTACCACTAGCACATTGTTTAGTAATTTTATCACAAATATTTCTTTTGATTTCATTAATATTTTCATTGAAATCTTTGCTCATTGGTTCAGAAAGAAACTCCCAGTCTGAGGACGTTGGTACCGGAATATTCAGGCTTAAACCATAAGTATTGTAAAACCCTTTAAAATCGATAATATAATCTTCCTTTTCACTATACTTCGGAATTTCTAAATTCTGTTTTGATAAAAATTCAAACAATGCTTTTGAATCTTGCTGTGGAGATATAACTCCTAATTTAATGGTAATATCGAGGAAAGTATTTAAACTTGTTTCAAAAGGTTTATTATTAATCAATCCCCTCATAGGATGAGTATCTGAGATGTGATTATTACCATGTTTTGTTGAAAACGATAATGCCGCCTCTTTGAACTGAACACCCCTAAGCTTAATCAGTTTTTGTGGCACATTATGAGAATTCGAATATTTGTTATTTAAGTCACATATATTTGTAAATATTGGAGCTTTCCCAATAGTAAAACTAAATCCACTTGCTGAATTTATTGGAAATTCATATTTATCCTCAGTAAATAATCTTTTGCGCCATGCATCAACGTAATTGTTATATTTATCATTCCAAATTTTATGGTAAAATGTTATACCTACCTGCTGAATTATGTCTTTTGTGATATCCTCTTTTTCTATAACAAAGCTTGGATTAAGCGTTAGGTAAAACTCACTATCTATTTTCTCCAAAGAAAGCTTGATTGCATTAAAAACTTTTTGGTTTTCAATATTTTGATATTGGTCTGACCATATTTTGTCTCTATAATTAGTTTTTAGGTTTTTTGATGCTGCGAAAATCTTACATATTGCTGATAACATAAGTGAATTTATTCCTGAGTGATAAATTCTGGTATCAGTCAATGGCTTTCTCACAATGTTACCATAAATTAAAGTTTTAAAAGCTTCTTTTACTCCCTCCAAAGTGCCAAAAGCCCAAATCTTTTTTTCATATGGTATTGCTGCAATATCATTTCTATTTAAAACAATATTATTTACAACATCCCAAGGTTTTTCATTTAGAACAGCATCAAATACAAATACTTCATCTGGGAATTTTAATGGAAAACAGTTGCTTTTTAGAACTTTATTCGTACGATCTAGCTTTAGATCAAAAGGTGCAAATTTATAATTGTTACTGTTTAATTGCTGGATAGAGGCTAATTCTTGTTTTAACGTGCTATTACCCTCAATTACTAATTTTGTAATATTAAGCATAGTAGTATCATAACCATCAGTTGGCACATAAAAAGCTTGTCTATTATTTTTGTTAGCATGTTGGATTAATTCTGTTACTTCTGGGCTATTATTGTTATGATAGCCACACCAGAATAACATTCCACCTCCTTTTTTCGAATATGCTTCTTTTAAAGCATCCATTAATGATGCATCACGTCCACTATATCCAAGTACAATTAGGTGTTTATCTCCTAAATATTCAATAAGCTTTTGTCTAAAGGTTTCATCTTGCACTCTCAATTCTTCATCTGTATTTTTTAAATCACCATATTTAAAATCACCATGTAGTTTAATAATTGGTAATTCATTTCTATTTTGAGTTCTTTGATTAATTCTTCCTACTGTATCTAATGAAATTTCAATTCCCTGCACACCACCTAATACGCAAGAACTCATTACTAAATCATCTAGATTTGTAGTCCATACCGAATCTAGTAATCCATGTTTAACCAATAATGGTATAGTTCTATAACCAATTGCAGGCTTTACATTTGAGCATATTTTTTGAAAGTACTGACTACGGTTTTTCTCTATTGGGAAACATTTTTTTGCATAAAAAGAATATTCTTCTTTACACCCGATTTCCACATAACTGCCTTGATTATCTAACCAAGATTGTATCGTTTTTTGTACTTTAGGATTCCTAAAATTATCAATCCAATCATTAGTAGACGAATTGTTACTCTTATAGATTGTTCCTTTCCAATCCCAAATACAATCATTTGCTGAAGGGATACCTGAACTAATTGAGCTACCTGCTCCTAATAAAAGTGTATAAGTATCATTTTTACTTATCGCAACGGATCTCAAAAATTCATCAAATTGTAATTGGTTCATAGTATTTTATTTCTAATTTTCAAGCTACATTCATGCTTCGGTAGGCTTTTCAGTATTGGCGGTAAGAATTTCCTGCAAGAAACTAATTATGTATGAGAAACTCTGTTTCCAAAATATTCGCCTTATGTTCCTATTTTATTCTGTTTTTCTTGTTTAATTTAATCCCTTAATAAAATATTGATTTTTAGGGCTGTTTCTTATTTAGAACTTTAAATTTATAAATGAGTGAATTATTTATATTAGTTTTATTTACATCACAAAGTTATTCATTTATTTCACAATAATATAGTTTTGCTTTAAATATTTAAATTATCCGGCGATCTCTTTATCTGTTCAAATCCCTTAGTGGTTATATGCGTATAAATCTCTGTCGTTTTAGTGCTTCTATTTCCAAGTTAGCTTTGAATAGAAAGTAGTCCTATTCCGTTTTCAAGTGAATATAGGTCATAGTTGTGTCATAAACAATCCAAAGGAATAGAGTTTTTTAATTGATTCATGCATGTTTTTAAAACTCCTTGCAAACTTGTTTCGCTATATTTATTACGACATTATTGCGTCTTCTCTACTTGGGTCTAATTTATCTTGCACTTTTGGTCGTAATTTTCGCTTGTATGAGGTTGATTATTGATTCCTAATTGTTGATAAAATTTATTTTATTCCTGCTGTTGGCTCAATAAATCTCATTTGAGATAAACTCCACTGGAACATTTCTTTCAGAATTTCAGAATTTTCGTGTGAAAAAATTTCAAACCTACTAAATTTCATATTGAAAAGTGGTAAAACCATTTCCCAGCATAAGATTTAAAAAATTCCCTCATTATCGAGAATTATTCTTCAAAAGCCCCAACTTCGGCGGGGCTGTTTTCCCTGAAAGGGCAAGTCATTTTGAGCTGCTGAAAGAATTTCAAGCAGCTCAAAATACAACTTGCCATTTGCTAAGTGCAAATACAATTAGCTTTATTGATTGTCTGGAAATTTATCGAATTGAGCTTATAAATGAGAGTGAATAATTGGCTTCGGCTTTCAAGCTCTGCGAAAGCTGTATGTAGGACAAACTGAGACATACTGTGCCATACTGAGACAGTTTGAAAAAGGGACTGATTTAATGTTTTTATTTGCATTAAATATTGATTAAGAACTTTCTTGTCAACAAAAACTCATGATAGATTAGATGGTGATTTCAAATGTTTAAAAATTAGTTTCAAGAAGTATTCTAATCTCGATTACTTTTAATCTTACATACAAATCAACATAAATTTTTGAGAACGTGACAATCAATCAATCAATCAATCAATCAATCAATCAATCAATCAATAATGGAATAAACATCTAATTAAAGAAACAAAACAACTCATATTAAAATACATATAAAAACAACACATCATTTATTTAAAACAACTATGGCAAAGCAAACGAATATCCCAAAAGTGGATGAAGATTTTATGAGAGAAGTTATTTCTCAAGGTTTACCTATGAAACGAGATGCTACTATCGAAAATGACCGTACAATTATTATCGAAGAAAATAAATCGGCAATTGAGACTCCGGATGTCATTGAAGCTCCAAATGAAGAGCAAGCTGATGAAGTGGACTACTGTGAGACCTACTTCAAAAAAGTGGATCTAAGCTACCGAAAAAGCATCTGTATCGCTAAAGAAACTCACTCAACACTTTTGACTATTGTCAACATGATAGGTGGACGTAAAACCAACCTTAGCAGCTATGTGGAAAATATCATCCTACAGCATCTTGAAAGTTACAAAGAAGAAATCAATGAACTGTATGAAAGTAAATTCAAAAGGCCTATATTGTAGTAAGAAGCATATTCCTGGGTAAAAAATCTTAATTAATCCCTGTAGCGAAAAACTATGTCATGCTAGGTGCAGATTGAAAAAAAGATTGAAAAATCCATCACATTTAGTCAATCCAACGAGAAGTTAATTTTCGTTGGATTTTTAACATTATAGGCAAAACAGTAAACACCTTCTTTTCCCTCACACGAAGTGTAAACATGTATCCTATTGCACGAAGTGCTAAAACAACCAGAACTTCTTTTAGCGATAATTATTTTATTCAGGCGGTAGCAAATAATTAAACGCTGAATGTAGTTTATCCGCTGTACCTATTCAAAAACAGTTTGCCTATTTTTCTTTGTTTCAAGAAGCAAGGTCTTTAAAAAACAGGCATATTGTTTTAGGGCATTAATCTCAAGTTCAACATAAAACTTAAATTGCGAATGTCTTTAAATGTTGGAAAGCAGGAAATAAGTTTTCCGTAATCCATAATGTTTAAAAGTAAAAATTAGTCCAGAAAACTTATTCTTACTTTTTAACATTATCAAATGCTATCACAACGCATTTTTTTGAGTGGATACCGGGGCTCGATGTGTCAGGCGAGAAAAAAATGGGTTGTGTCCGATGTCCCAAACAGGAAAACCTGTTGTGACTTTTATGCTTTCATCAAAAAGAAACAGACATAAAAGTCATAAGTGGTTTTCGGGGCATTGTTCTAGGATTGGCGGTACGCCTGACTGACTAATTCACCGTTTAGGTGTAATTGCTTTCTGCTCTGCCATTCATGCGTCTAATTGGGTCAAACACGTTGCAGAAAACAAATACATACCATCGGTACTAGGTTGGAAAATGGCTTGGCTAGTGACTGACTGCATGAATGGAGCTTGCGGAATGGAAAGGAAGGAAGCTACCGAAGCCGTGTGGTGCTGAGGTGTGTGCAAAAAATGAAAGCGGAATGAAATGCAGGGGGTCGAAGTGAGGAACGAACGAAGTTTTCGGAATGTAGTGGGCTGGAATGAATGCGCTTACCGCAAGCATATGGATAAATTAAACTCGATAAGTATTTATTTTTCTGCACAACTAATAGGTGGTGGGGAAATCTTGAGGTTCTCCAGGCAACAGAGCTGGGCAAAAACGTTGATATTGTGTGGCTATTATATATAATTTGGTTGTGGACTTCCTTATTGATTTGCTTTCGGTCAAGGGAACGACCAGAACTACATGTTATGTATCTTAGCTAAAAAACGTTCTGTTTGCACCCGTATTCGGTTTTTTTAGATTTTAGGATTTGTTGCCGTTTTCTTTCTTCGGCAAAAAGGGAAAGCTAATAAATCCGCCGATAGTAATTCGTTAAACTCGTCATTGTGTTTTCATTTTTTTATTGCTTTGTCCGTTTTATTTCTTCGGCAAAGTGGATAATAAAAATGAATATACAATAACCTGATTTTTAAAAAAAACTGATATAAATGACTTGCAAACATTACTGAGAACTCTCCTGCGAGTTATTTATATGGTTTTTTTGGTTCTTGTTTCTTTGGTGGATATTTCGGTGAAATGACCACCAAATGGTGTGGCATCTTCTTCCAATTCTTCTTCGCTTCTTGAAGGTACATTGAAACATTGGTTTTTTAAAACATCACTTTGAAAGAAGGGTTG
>Ga0209540_10000246_pt1 | contig 60956 bp, 57 predicted proteins | sample BarGraIncu01121A_FD_184501 | JGI IMG/M metagenome (GOLD analysis project Ga0209540, IMG submission 184501) | Arctic peat soil microbial communities from Barrow, Alaska - Barrow Graham LP Incubations 011-21A (SPAdes) (version 2) | ecosystem: Environmental > Terrestrial > Soil > Wetlands > Peat... | reverse complement strand
GTATACTCCAATACAAAACCCCCGAAGATCTATTCGAAGCACAATTAGATATAATTTATGCAGCATGAGTAATTCCAACGATTTAAGTATAAATACAAATTGGTTCAACTTGTTATTGCAATTGGTCTGATTATAATTTTTATAAATATCAGCTTAGTAAAGGTGGTAAAATATTAGGTTGCTATGTTACTAATAAATTAATTGCATACTGTGTATTAATTTTTCCAGGATTTGATAATGAAAATTTAGGCTATGATTTAAAACTTGAAAAAGACGAATTATTAAAAGTATCACATCTTGATTCAGTTGCAGTTCACCCAGATTACAGGGGCAATAAACTCCAATATCAATTATTTTCTTTATTAGAAAAAATATCAATTGAAAAAGGTTATAAGCATCTATATTCTACCGTTTCACCCAGCAATAAATTCAGCTTAAATAATCTTTTAGAATTGGGACTTAAAATTAAAATTGAGAAAGAGAAATATGATGGAAAAACCAGACTAATTCTATACAAAGCACTTAGCAAATAGACGTTTCCCACTTCATTTTTGAAGTGGTTTATCTTAATGACTTGACATCATCCGGAGCTTATTTTATGGTTATTTCTAAAACCAAGCAAAACTATAGGAAAAATAATAAAATTACATTGACATAAAATATAGGTATAGAATATAATATTATTGCTAAGTAATACTATTTGGTTAGTGGGATTGATTGTATAAGATATATGAAATATTATGCTTATTATTTTCACTTAAAATATAAGTAGTTATAAGATTAAGAGGAGTTGTATATATGAAAAAGAAAACAATAACATCGTTACTACTAGCATTTACTTTGATTTTAGGTGGATGTTCAAGTGGAACTAAATCAGCTAATCCAGCACAAGATTCTAAACAAATACCAGGTAAACCACAATATGGGGGTAATATTACCATCTCTGAAAGCACAGACCCTCAAGTATTAAACCCATTATATGTTGTTGACCAAGTAACTTTTGATATTCAACAAGCTCTATATTCACCTTTTTTTGAAATCATTGCTGGAAAGATATCATATGGTAGTGGATTACTTGAAAATATAGTCCCAAATGCCGATAAATCAGCATACACTTTAAAATTAAAACCAAATTTAAAGTGGCATGATAATACACCTATAACTGCTGATGATATTGTGTTTACTATAAATACATTATTAGATAAAAAACAAAATGTGCCTTATCAAAGCTATGGTATAATTGATGGAAAGCCAATAAGTGCCAGTAAAATAGATAATTTGACTGCTAAAATCACTTTACCAAAGGCTTCAGCCTCATTTTTAGGGGGATTATCTCAAATATACGCAATACCTAAACATATTTATGAAAATGAAGCTAATATAGGTAAAAGCGAAAAAAATAGTAAGCCTGTAGGTTCTGGTCCTTTCAAATTTAAAGAATATAAACCAGGAGAATATATTCAGCTTTCAAGATTTGATAATTATTTTGATGGGAAGCCATATTTAGATACATTGACTTTTAAAATTATAAAAGATGCTAACTCAGCGAATGCAGCACTATTAAATGGGGATATAAATGCAAGACTTATTGATTCTAAGGATTATAATAAAATAAATAGTTCAGGAAACATAAAACTCAATAAATATATGTCTGGTAGAGTTAATGCAATGTCATTCAATATGAACAATGATGTTGTGAAAGATAAAAATGTACGTTTAGCAATAGCATATGCGCTAAATAAATCTGAACTTGTGAAATTTGCATATACGTCAAGTGATTTTGCTGTTCCAGCATATTCTATTTTAACACCTGATGCACTTTATTATAATAAAGATTTAACAAAAATAGACAACAATTTAGTTAAGGCAAAAAGCTTATTAGCGGCTTCTAAAAAGAGTAATATAAAACTTAAAATGACATATATATCAACTGATAAAGTTATGGACAATGAGGCAAATTACATTAAGGATTCACTTGGGAAAATAGGTATAGAAGTGAATCTTGCACCAGTTGATCAAGCAATATACAATAATAATAAATCGAATCCTAAGAATAAGGATTATGATTTATTGCTTAATTACTATACATTAGGTGAGGAACCTGATTTATATAAAGATATTGCTTCAAGTAATTCAAGATCTAACTATTCACATTTTAGCTATCCTAAATTAGATTCATTGTGGGCACAGGGAGCTATTGAACCAGATGATATTAAGAGAGCTGATGTTTACAAAAACATCCAGAATATAGTTAATGAAGATATGCTTATATATCCAATATCTTATTCAAATGCATTTTATGCTGTTGATAAAAATTATGATGGATTTGATAAAACATTGTTAAAAACTATTTATTATGATTATTCAAAGCTTTATAAAGTTAGTAAATAAAAACTGGTAGGTATTATTTACTAACTATATAGGGATTTATAATTTTTAAATCCTTATATAGTTATATTTTTATAATAAATATTACAATTAAAGAAGGAGGACTGAGATTGACTAGAGTTATAAAAAGAATTGTCCAATCAATTTTCATAATATTTATAGTTTCTATTGTCTGCTTTGGTCTTACAAAACTAGCTCCGGGGGATCCTGTACTTACATATATACAACCCAATATGAGCGAGAATTATATTAACCAAATAAGAGAAAGCTTAGGTTTAAATAAACCGATATACATACAATATTTTATATGGCTTAAAGGTATATTAGCAGGAAATTTTGGCCATTCCCTTATTAACAATCGGCTAGTTCTAACTCAAGTCATAGAAAGACTTCCAGCAACTATGCTTTTAATGGGAACGTCTCTAGTTATTTCTACAATTATCGCAATACCTTTGGGACTTTTAAGTGCTGAGTACAAAAATAAATTTTTAGATAAGATAATAGGATTCTTGTCTTATGTTGGCATATCTATTCCTACATTTTGGCTTGCAATAGTGCTTATATATATGTTTTCAGTTAACTTAAGAATACTACCAAGTATTGGAATGCATTCCGTTGGAGATAACACATTTTTAGATTTATTAAAACATATGATTCTACCATGTACAGTCATAATATTTAGTAATGTTGCTGTATACATAAGATATATAAGATCGAGTGCTATTACAGAACTTACCTCAGATTATGTTATGGTTCAAACAGCGTATGGCGCATCTAGATTCGTAATATTATTCCAGCATGTTTTAAAAAATGTAATGCTTCCAATTATAACCATATTAGGAATGTCTCTACAAAACTTAGTATCTGGAGCAATAATTACAGAAACAATTTTTGGTTGGCCTGGTATGGGACAACTAGCAATTAATTCTGTAATGACTTTCGATTATCCTCTCATTATGGCTATAACTATGTTTACTGCATTATTGATAATAATAGGAAATTTAGCTGCAGATTTATTATACAGTGTTGTTGACCCTAGGATTAAAATTTTATAAGGTATGACGACATATACATTTACAACAAAATCATTATATATGGAAGTGAATTTATGAAAGAACTTTTTTTAAAAAAATTACCATTAGCATTTAAGGGGAATAAAATGGCACTTGGAGCAGTTATAGTTATTATTTTACTTGTATTAGCATCAGTGTTTGCTTTTCTTTATCCTGTAAATCCCAATAAAATAAATGTAATGCAAAGGTTGTCAACACCTAGTTTAAGTCACCCATTTGGTACAGATGATATGGGTAGAGATTATTTAGCACGTTCTTTATATGGCGGGAGAGTATCATTATTAGTGGGATTTTTAGCAATGATTTTATCAACTATTATAGGTATTGCAGTTGGAACTGTTAGTGGATACTTTGGAGGAATAATTGATACAGTTTTGATGAGAATTGTTGATGTTTTAATGTCGTTGCCAACATTTTTAATTATGGTTGTAATGAGCGCTTATTTAAAATCAGGAGTAGAAAGTGTAATTATAATTATTGGGTTATTAACTTGGATGAGTATTGCTAGAATTGTGAGAGCAGAAACTATATCTGCCAAGGAAAGAGAATTTGTTATTTATTCCAAGGTTTCAGGTGAAAGACCTTGGAAAATAATGCTAGTACATATTATTCCTATTATAATGCCAACTATCATAGTTTCAGCGACTATCAACATTGCATCTGCAATACTAATGGAATCTTCATTAAGCTTTTTCGGAATGGGTGTTAAGCCACCGAATGCTTCGTGGGGTAGCATGTTAAATAATGCTCAAGGATATATCACAGAGGCGCCATATTTAGCTATAATTCCTGGGCTACTAATATTTTTAACAGTGATTAGTTTTAATTTTTCGGGTGATGTTTTAAGAGGCGTATTTGAACCTAATACTAAAACTGATTAATCAATGTGAAAAAGGAAGTATAATAGCTTTTATATCTAGATTACTATAAAAATTAATTGGAGTGAAGAATTTGGAGAGAATTTTATTAGAAGTGAAAAATTTAGAAACTTCATTTTTCACGAAGCATGGTGAATTAAAAGCTGTTCGCGGTGTTTCCTTTCATGTAAATGAAGGAGAAGTTTTTGGGATTGTTGGTGAATCAGGCTGTGGCAAAAGTATTACAATTAAATCTATTTTAAATTTGATACAAGAACCTGGAAAAATAAAAAAAGGCGAAGTTATATTTGATGGTGTGGATATATTAAAACAATCACAAAAGGAACTCATGAAAATAAGAGGAAATCGTATATCAATTATTTTTCAAGACCCTTTATCATCATTAAATCCAGTTTATACAATAGGTAGTAAATTAATAGAAGTTATTAGAAGGCATAATAATATTAGCAAATCCAATGCACGCCTAAGAGCAATTGAGCTGTTAAAATTAGTTGGAATACCATTGCCAGAAAAGCGTATAGATAGTTATCCACATGAGTTTAGTGGAGGTATGCGTCAAAGGGTAATGATTGCAATGTCTCTTAGTTGCAATCCTAAACTTATAATAGCAGACGAACCTACAACTGCTTTAGATGTTACTATACAGGCACAAATATTAAAACTTTTAAAATCATTACAAGAAAATACTAAAACAGCTATTATCTTAATAACTCATGACTTAGGCGTTGTTGCACAAATGTGTTCACGGGTCGCAGTTATGTATAATGGAATTATTGTAGAAGAAGGTAGTTCGGAGGATATTTTTTATAGACCACAACATCAGTATACTAAGGCACTTATAAATGCCTTTCCCAGCGAAGATAATCTTGAAAAAAACAGCAAGCTTATTTTTTTAAACAATGAAGGCAGTGATGTAGTAGTATCTGATGATAGCTGTCCTTTTATAAATAAATGCACTGTAGCAATAGAAATATGTTCTCAAAAGAAGCCTGAATTCTATTATGTAAATGATAATCATAAAGTTAGATGTTTTGAAAACAAGAAAAAAAATTAAATATTATAGGATAATATTTAAAAAGGGTTAAAACCTTTTTTTAGAATAAGTATATATATTTTGTATAAAGGAGATTTACTATGACAGAAAAACTAATTGAAGTTAAGAATTTAAAGTTATATTTCAAGCAAAAATCTAATGATTTTAGTTTTCATCCTAAGTATTTAAAGGCAGTTGATGATATTAGTTTTTATATAAATAAAGGTGAAACTTTTGGTCTAGTTGGGGAATCAGGCTGTGGGAAATCAACAGTGGGTAAGAGTATTTTGCGTCAGTATGATTTGACAGGAGGCAATATCTACTTTGCTGGAAATGAAATAGGAAATTTGAAAAATAGTAAGCTTATGCCTTATAGGAAAAAAATGCAGGCTATATTTCAAGACCCTTATGCATCCCTTAATCCTGTTAAAACTGTTTTGAATTTAGTATGTGAACCAATGAATATACATAATCTTTATACAAAAAATGAAAGAAAAGAACGAGCAACCAAGATGATTGAAACTGTGGGACTTAAAAAAAGTGATTTGGATAGATATCCTTATGAGTTTAGTGGAGGTCAAAAACAGCGCATATGCATTGCACGTGCATTATCAATAAATCCATCTTTTGTTTTGTGTGATGAACCAATATCTTCTCTAGATGTATCTATGCAAGCACAGATTGTAAAAATGCTAGATAATCTTCAGCAGCAAATGGGACTTACTTATCTATTTATTTCCCATCAATTATTGATAGTAAAACAATTAGCACAAAATGTAGGCGTTATGTATCTTGGAAATCTAGTTGAAGTAGGGCCAGCAGCTGAAATTTATAAAAATCCACTTCATCCATATACAAAAGCATTGATTTCATCAATATTACTACCAGATCCACAAATTAATAATTTGGATATAAATGTATTGAAAGGTGATATTCCGAGTCCTATAGATGCACCCACTGGTTGCAAATTTAGAACAAGATGTCCCAGGGTTATGGCAAAATGCAACGAGGAACCGACTAAATTGTTAGAGGTATCGCCAAAACATTATGTAACTTGTCATTTATATAAATAAACTCATTAGTAAGTAAAACCTGTCCTCATGGACAATCAAAGCTAAATTTAGTAATAAGAAACTGTTTCCAGTTTCTTATATGGGGTCGGATCACGTTACATAAATTGGTAACGTAGTGAACAATTTCTATTTGCTAACAACTCTTCCTTATTTAGTTTTTATGGTTTTCTAGCATACTATATCTATTTGTAATTAATTGCCATATTGTAAATATAGCAGTCTGCAATTTTATTAACGTATTTATAGGAAAATTTTGTGCTCTCAAAAAAGATAAATACATACTCCTGAAATCAGGTGAAAATGTATCCTCAAACCTTCTATACTCTTCATCATTAAAATTATACTTAAGATTATGAGAATATGAATTTCTTATATGATTCACTTCCATAACTGTTTTAAATATATCAACAGGTAGCAACCCTAATGAAAATACTAATTTTGCAAGTTGACTAAATGACAACTTATCACATTCTAAAATTTGGGGGTTCTTAAGGTGCTCCCTCAGCCTTTCTCTCAACGCATATTCTATATAAAGATTTCCCTTTAATATAATTTGCATTGGATTTCCAGAATTTATATCCAAATGAAACTTCTCTAATTTGTTTTTTAATGAAAGCAAGTTATTTTCCCTTTTCTTAATCTCTGTTTTATTCATTTCATTCATAAATATTTCCTCCCCTATTTAATGTTTAATCCTAGAATAATGTTTAATCCTAGAATAATGATAATGTTATACTAAAATATAAAATACTAATTAACTTATATGATATATATAACACCATTATTATATTATTACATTGCAGTTATCTCTAACATATTAATTATATCTCTTCTTATATATATAATCCTTTATTATTAGAAATAATAGCAAAAAAAATAACATGGAAAGTATTAACACTCTATGTCTTTTAATTATTAAACTATTTCATTGCTTCCAAAATACTGCTGGATGTTACCATCCTTATCAAAACTACCAATTTTAGTTGTAGTAGCATCCTCTTCGTCAGTCGCCTCTGTTACTTCTTCTATTTCTACTTCATAAACTTTATTATTTAGCGTTATCTTATATTTCTTCATATTATTAACACCTTCCTAGTTAATTACACTCATCATTTTATTCTTGTTATATTTAATATGCGGAACTCTGAATTAGGCTTATCCCGCTCTGCCATAGTAGATGCTACAAGTGCCACTACTATCCGCTCTTGTTCATCTATCCCATATATTTCTTTTACATCACTATTAATTATTATTTTTTCATAAGTATCACAAGTGTTACTATTTATATCGCCACTTAACCTATTTTCAAAGAATTTTTTTGAAATTCGTGGAAATAAAGCATAAGACAATACATCTTCATAAGTAATTGCCAAATTTCCAATCTTCCTTTCATATTTGTCCATCTCCGGTTCTAATAAGTCTGCTGGTCTTTGAGTTATAATTTTCGTGTCACCTATAATTTTTGTCTTTATTTCATCTTTTATTGGTGAAGGCGAACTTCCATAAAGTCCTTTAACATAATCTTTTAATTCTTTTGGAATTGTTTTATATCGTACGCCAGATAGTATATTAAATACTGCTTGAGTTCCCACCATTTGAATAAGAGGCGTAATTAAAGGTGGAAATCCTAAATCTTCTCGAACGCTTGGTATCTCTGTAAGGACTTCTTTATATTTAGATTCAACCCCCTGTGCCTTGAGTTGTGATAAAAGGTTCGATAACATCCCTCCAGGAAGCTGATATGTAATAGCTCTGGGCTCTACATTCATAACTTGTGGATTTAATATTCCATTTTCTCTGTATTTCTCTTTTATAGGTCTAAAATAGTCTGCTATTTCGCCTAATAAATTAATATCTAATTTAGTATCGCGAGGACTCTCTTTTAAAGTAAGGACCATTGACTCTGTAGGTGGTTGTGATGCACCCTCTGAAAACGGAGAAATTGCAGTGTCAATAATATCTACTCCTGCTTCAACTGCCTTTAAATATGTCATAGAAGCTATTCCACTACTACAATGAGCATGTAAACATAATGGTATTTTTACAGCGGCTTTTAATTTTTTAACTAATTCATAAGCCAAATATGGCGTTAATATACCTGCCATATCATTAATACAAATTGACTGTGCCCCTAATTCTTCTAATTTTATTGACAATTCAACATAGTAATGTAAAGTGTGTACTGGGCTAGTTGTATAACATATAGAACATTGGCAGTGTGCTCCGCCTTCTTTAATAGCTCTAATTGAAGTTTCCAGATTTCTTGTGTCATTTAAGGCATCAAATACCCTTATTATATCTATACCATTTTCTATAGACTTCTTAATAAATGCCTCTACTACATCATCTGCATAATGCTTATATCCTAGAAGATTTTGACCTCGGAGAAGCATTTGAAGTTTAGTATTTTTAACCACCCTGCGAATTTCTCTTAATCTTTCCCAGGGGTCTTCATTAAGAAAACGGAGACATGAATCAAAAGTAGCTCCTCCCCACACCTCCATTGAATAATACCCGACCTTATCCATTTTTTCTAAAATTGGTAATATCTCTCCAGTTTTTAATTTGGTAGAAATTAAGGACTGCTGACCATCTCTAAGTACTGTTTCAGTTATTTTAATTGGATTCACTATTCTATCCCTCCAAAATATTTTCGTAATCTATAATAATTTTTGTCTGCACGTCACCTTATTATATAATTTCCTCTACAATCACTTCATATTCCTTATTATTTACTCTTACTTTAAGCCTTTTACCACTTATTGTGCTCAATCCGAGCTTTTCCACACTTTCTCTTATCGAATCGAAGTCTTTCATATATTTCCTATATATTCTATGAGCTTCCTCAATGCTTATTAATTTAAACCTGATACTGTCACCAGGCTTTAACTGTCCCACTATGTTTATATCAGGAGTTATTATTGTAGCAATTTTCGTATATCCACCAGTAGTTTGCCTATCCGCCATCATAATTATTGGAGCCCCATCACCTGGAATCTGCACCGACCCCATGGTTATTCCATCAGATATAATGTCTGCTGAAGCTTTGTGGTCAATTTTAGGGCCAGATAATCGGTATCCCATTCTATCAGCTTCACTTGTCACTTTATACTCACAATGAAAAAATGTATTTATACCCTCGGCTGTAAAATAATCATCCTGGGGACCCATTACCACTCTTACAATATTATCTTTGCAATAAGATGGTATTAACTCAATTGGAAGCCTTTTGATATTAGTAAAATCATCTTCTCCTGCACATCCAATCTTAATCTCGTCCCCAGTCCTCAGCATCCTTCCCTCAAAACCACCAACTTTACCCTTCACATATGTAGACTTGCTACCCATAACCTCCGGCACATCTATTCCACGCTCAATTGATATATAACTCCTGCACCCACTTTTTGCAGTTCCAAAGGAAAGCTCATCACCATCTAACACTTTAACCCCAGACCACATGTCTATTGCCTTATTATTTATCATTGGCATAAGATTGCCCCCTGTAACTGCAATCAAGGCATCACCCACAAATTTTATTTTGAGACCGAAAAGCGTAGTTTCTAAACACGCTTCGCTATCCATGTTCCCAACAAGAATATTAGCAACTCTTAGAGAGAACTGATCCATTGCACCTGAAACGGACATACCAGATTTTTGATAATTATACCTACCAATATCCTGAATGGTAGTATACATACCTGGCTTTAATATTTTCATTATTGTCATATACTTACCTTCTTTCCTTACCCCTTATAATTACTTTATATTTTTGTGCGAGCTCTAAAGCCTCAATATTTTTGTATTCATTCTCATCTATTTGCACAAATTTTATATAATCACCCGCATTTAATAGTACAGGCTCCTCTCTAAAGGGATCATACAATTTGACAGGAGTCCTACCAATTAATTGCCACCCTCCAGGGCTTTCTACAGGATATATACCTGTCTGTTTACCTGCAATTCCTACACTTTGGGCCGGTATTTTAGTTCTTGGATTTTGAAGCCTAGGCGCCTCTATTTTATCACTCATACCTCCAAGGTACGGAAACCCAGGTGTAAATCCAATCATATAAATTAAATATTCCATATCTGTGTGGATTTTTATCACTTCATCTATTGATATTTTATTATGATCTGCTACAAACTCAATATCAGGGCCATACTCCCCACCATAAAGTATTGGTATTTCTATAACTTTAGCATCCGTCAGTTTTAATTCATGCATCCTTGATATAATAGTTTTTATTGCACCTATAAGCTTCTCAAGTTCTATTAACAAAGGATCATAAATTACCATAAGTGACCTATATGTTGGAATAGTCTCGTTTATTCCTATAATACCTTCCTGCTCAATTGCAACTGTAAGGCTTCTGATTTTTGAGTTAACCTGCTCTTCAATTTTATCTCCAAATTCAACAACTATTGCTCTATCTCCGGCGATTAAATACTTAACTTTTTCATACATATTGTATTACGCCTCCTATTTAAATAATGCAACTATTCCACCCATTGACTGGTAACCTGCAATTATTGCTAATATCACAACAACATATCCCAAATACATAAGCCATTTGGAATGCTTATAGTCCCCTACAATATTCTTCTTTGTAGACGCAATAAGTATTATACCAAGAGCAATTGGAAGAATTAAGCCATTAAGCGATCCAGCTACCACAAGTAATTCTACAGGCTTACCCAGCGTTAAAAATATAAGCGTTGATATAACAATAAACCCTATAATAAATTTTGATGTATTTTTTTCAAAAACCGGTGCTAGTGTTTTTAAGAATGATACAGATGTATAAGCTGACCCAACCACTGAGGTAATCGCCGCTGAAAAGAGTACAACCCCAAATAACATATAACCAAAATTACCTGCCCCAAGTTTAAAAGCCTGCGCTGCAGGATTTGCTGTTCCAAGTGGTTTACCAATGTTTACAACAACTCCAAGTACCGCAGCGAATAGAAGTATTCTCATAAGTGACGCTATTGTTATAGCAAGTACTGAGCTATTAGTTATATCTTTCAAATGCTTAATTCCTGTAATTTTAGCATCTATTAGTCTGTGTCCTCCCGCAAATGTTATATATCCACCTACTGTTCCACCGACAAGAGTTATAAATGGTAAAAATTCAAAATCAGTTGGCACAAATGTCCTTGCAATCATCTCACCTACTGGAGGATCGGTCTTAAAAGCAACATATCCAATAAGAATAATCATAAGAACTCCGAGTACCTTTGCGAAATTGTCCATTGCTTTTCCAGCTTCTTTAGAAGTAAATATTATAATAGCTATAACAGCACTAATAATAGCACCCATTTTAACGTTTATACCGAATAGTACATTAAGACCAAGGGCAGCTCCTCCAATATTTCCTATATTGAATGCAAATCCACCAATACATATTAGTACTGCTAAGAAAATACCAAGACCAGGTAGCGTCTTGTTCGCAATATCTTGCGCCCGAAGACCTGATACACCAATAACTCTCCATATATTGAGCTGGGCTATAAAGTCTACAATAATAGTAAGCAATATGATAAAACCTAAATTAGCTTTAAACGTTTCTGTAAATACTGCAGTTTGGGTCAAAAATCCCGGTCCTATGGCAGATGTAGCCATAAGAAATGATGCTCCAATTAGCACCCCCCAATTACTTCTCTTTTTTATGTTCATATCTTGACTTTCTTCATTCGATTTGTTATTCATAAACTAACACTCCTCCTATTTTATAAATTTACTAAGTAATTTTATTTCTACTCCACTTCTTGATAGCTCTTCCTTTATAAGTCGTGCAAAATCAACTGCCTCTGGATTGTCTCCATGAACACATATGGAATCCACCTTAATATCAATATCTTCACCGTTTATTGCTGTAACCTTTCCCTCTTTTACCATTCTTACTACCCTTGAAATAGCTATGTTTGTGTCCAGTATCATTGAACCTGGAAGACTTCTTGCAACAAGAGTTCCATCAGAATTATATGCCCTGTCTGCAAAAACTTCATTTGCAGCTTTTAACCCTTTCTCTTTTGCAGCATTTATAAGTTCACTCCCGGAAAGTCCAAGAACTATCAAATCCCTGTCTACTTCCCATATTCCATCTATTATTGCCCTTGCTAGTTTGCCGTCTTTAGCTGCCATGTTGTACATTGCTCCATGAGGTTTTACATGCTGCATTTTAGCTCCTGCGGCTTTTACAAATCCGTATAAAGCTCCAAGCTGATATATGGTATACTGCTTCATCTCGCCCGGAGATACCGTAATATTTCTTCTTCCAAAACCCATAATATCAAAAAATCCAGGATGTGCTCCAATACCTACATTACTTTTGTAGGCTTCCCTAACAGTATCTCTCATAACCATAGGGTCACCTGCATGCCAACCGCAAGCAATATTAGCTGATGATACATATTTAAGAACCTCTTTATCAAGTCCAATCGTGTAAGCACCAAAACTTTCTCCTACATCACTGTTTAAATCAATAATTTTACTCATATTGTCTATCCTCCTTTGTTTCCGTTTCTTTATAATCTATAAAATCTATAGGGGTGCGCATTTACTCCATTCTGACCTATAAATTCATGAATTTATAGGTCAGTTTTTTAAAACATCCTGTTCTCTGAATAAGCTTGAAACAGCTTCATCGTAATCATATAATCTTTCTGATTTCTTAATTTTTTTCGCATACTTTACATTATCTGAAAACGCCGGAATCATATAAAACCATAATTCTTTCATTTTAAACAATACATTCCTCTCTCCAAAGAGTACTCTTTTATAATCTTCATAAATTTTATCATGAAAGTCTTTTAGTAATTTTTTTTCAAGTTTAATATTATTTGTAATATTGCTGATCAGTCCAGGACTTCTTAATAATCCCCTGCCAAACATTAAAGTATCTACGCTAGGTATATCAGCCGAAAACTCCTTGTAATCATTGATTGTAAAAATATCACCATTATAGCAAACAGGATTTTCACTTAAAATCAAGGCATCCTTAAAGATTTTCAGATTAGGCTTATTTTTATAAAAATCTTTTTGAATCCTTGGATGAATAATAAGCTCTTCTATTGGGTATTTGTTAAATATTTCAATTAAGTCATAAAACTCTTCAGGTTGGTCTTTTCCTATCCTGGTTTTTAATGATATTTTTGTTATAGACTTAGAAAATATTTCGTCTAAAAACACATTAAGTTCTTCTCTTTTTGAAAGAAATCCAGATCCTTTATTTTTTGAAACTACAGTTCTAGAAGGACATCCTAAATTCAAATTGATCTCATTATATCCCAGCATCTTTATTTTCTTTGAAGTATGAATAAAATCTTTTGCATTATTGGTTAGTAATTGTGGAATCAAGACTAGTCCTTGGTTGTTTTCAGGCAAAATATCATTTAATTCCCTAGTTGTAAAACTTTCACTTTGATTTGCAACAATAAAAGGTGAAAAGTATTTATCTATATTATTGAAAAAAGCATTGTGGGCATTTCTATAAATGTACCCAGTCAAACCTTCCATAGGTGCGAAATAAAAATTCATATCTAATAGCTCCTTTATTCAAATAGTTGCCTTTCTCTCAACAAGCCATACTGCACTTGCGTTGTCTACTGACTGTAGATAAGTTAAAACATATAAGATGTAGTCAGGCCTACATAATAAATAAATTTAATTGGAATCATCTTAACTTAGTTCATCTTTAAATATTGTAACATATTTTCTATTAACTGCTAAAATATAATCTTTAATGAATTAAATTTATCTCTGTATAAATAGTTTAGATGAAATAAGCTCTACGAAATGGGAACAACTTGAATGCCACATTTAATAATTATTCTTTTAGCTTACTTTTATATAATGTAACAATAAGTAACGTACTTGCTATTGATTCTATCCTTGTAAATCTGTTAATTGTAATGATATAATACATTTGTAAAACTTATAAATCACGAAAGGGATGATTTAATCGTGGAAACAAAATTAGAAAAAAAGTTTGGTCTTATTACTGCAATAGCAATGGTTGTTGGAATCGTAATAGGGAGTGGTGTTTTTTTCAAGGCAGAAAAAGTATTAACTGTAACTGGGGGAGATCTTAAACTAGGTATTTTAGCTTGGGTTATTGGCGGTATTATTATGATTTCTTGTGCTTATACTTTTGCTGTAATGGCAACTAAATACGAGAAAGTAAATGGTATTGTAGATTATGCAGAAGCTGCTATGGGTGAAAAATATGGATATTATGTTGGCTGGTTTATGGCACTAATCTACTATCCAACATTGACATCTGTTTTAGCATGGGTTTCTGCTAGATATACCTGCGTATTATTTGGATTCTCAATTACAGGTGGGGAGTGTATGACTATTGCCTGTCTATATTTGATAGGTAGCTATGCACTAAACGCATTATCACCAGTTTTAGCTGGTAAATTTCAAGTTAGTACAACCATTATAAAACTCATTCCACTGATTTCAATGGCTATAATTGGGACAATCGTAGGTCTTACTAATGGTATGACTATGATTAATTTTACAACAGTAGTAGAAAAAGTAAATACTTCCAATGCATTATTTAAAGCAGTTGTTGCAACAGCCTTTGCATATGAGGGTTGGATTATTGCTACAAGTATCAATGCTGAATTAAAAGATGCAAAGAAAAATCTTCCACTTGCTCTTGTTGGAGGAACTTTTATAATCATGGCTGTTTATATTTTATACTATATAGGGCTAGCTGGAGCTGTAACAAATGAAGTTATGATGAAAGGCGGAGAATCTGGAGCTAAATTAGCATTTCAAAAAATATTTTCATCTGCGGGTGGTACTCTAATATTTGTATTTGTTATTATTTCTTGCCTCGGAACTTTAAATGGATTAATGCTGGGATGTACTCGTGGTATTTATTCATTAGCAGCAAGGGGCTTTGGACCAAAACCAAAAATGTTCAAGCAAATAGATAGCGAGACTAATATGCCAACAAATTCATCTATATTAGGAGTACTTCTTTGTGGTATATGGTTATTATATTTCTATGGAGCTAGCTTTACAAACCCTTGGTTTGGATTCTTTTGTTTTGATTCATCAGAATTACCTATAGTTACTATTTATGCATTATACATTCCTATTTTTATTATGATTATGAAAAAAGAAAAGGATTTAAGCTCATTTAAAAGATTCGTAATGCCTACTATATCATTAGCAGGTTGCGTATTCATGATAATTGCTGCTTGTTATTCTCATAAAATAACGGTTGTTGCATATCTAATTGTTTTTGCAATTGTAATGGCTATTGGTGCTTTGTTTTCAAAAAAAGCAAATCTTAATTAGAAGATAATATATAATATCAATTTTCATTTTTTTATTAATTCTTATATAAATAATATACATTTCCCTTATTTTTTATTTTGGTAATAAAAATAAGGGAAATGTATATTATAATAAAGTAGTATCTTATTTAATTAATATGCTGAAACTCTTTGTGAATGTTGTTCTTCCTCATTATTTTTAGTCACTGGTGCTCATTTCCTTTTGAATAACATCTATTAACTTCTTACATGGTTTAATGCAGAGGATGCAATACTCATTACTACAGCAAGATTTACTGATGTTTCAGTTAACTTAAACGCTTAATTTAAATGTTAGTTGTGCTTTCTATTCTTTATGCCAATGTTTTTCTTATCTATTTTGCCACATTTAAACAGTCCAAAGACTCTGTTCTTTCCTACGTCAGTGTGATAGATTAACCTTTCATAAGCCTAATCCAGCTAAATCAAAACATAAGAAAGTCCTCGACTAATTTATAAAAATCTCTTTAGATTCTTTCTTCAATCCATTTATATATATCTTGTATAACACTTTCTTTTTCATTTTTTTCATTTAATATTTCATGATAACATTCTGGGTATATTTTTATAGATTTATCACTCGAATTCATGTTGTTAAACATCCATTTAGAAGCCTCATCTTTAACTATTCTGTCCATTTCTCCATGAAGTACAAGACATGGATATTCATAGTTCTTAATATTCTCATTAATCCATCCAGAACCCTTTATAAATGCTTCTCCTAAAAGTTTTATATTAGTTTCTCTAAGTATAAGAGGATCATTATTGTAGTCTTCAACAACACCCTTATCTCTGCACATAAGTTTAGCTAGAAGATTAGGTGATTTTTCTCTTGGATGCTTTTCAAAATAATTATCTTTTTTTAAACTTTTAAAAGCAGGAGGCTCTATAACTGCAGCTCCCGATAATATTTGGCCTTTTAACTTATTTTTATATTTTATTCCATAACCTGCGGTAATAAATCCTCCCATACTATGCCCAAACATAAATACAGGTAACCTTTTATTTTCATCTAAAGCCATATCTACCACTTTATCCACATCCCTGAAAAAATCCTGAAAATTTTCTACATAACCTCTTTCTCCTCCAGATTTCCCATGGCCCCTATTATCAAATCTATAAACTGTATAACCAAAATTATTTAATCTTTTTGTAAAATAATCATATCTTCCTGAATGTTCACAAAGTCCATGTACTATTACAATTATTGCCTTTGCGAAATCTACTACATCTTTAGTATAAAATAATTCCACACCATCAAATGTATTAAATTTACCTTCTAGATGATTTAACATACCCATCACTCTCCTCTATGAATGATTATACCAAAAATTTAATTTTCTGGATACTTTAATAAGTAGTAGGTTTTTATTTACATATCAGTATTGTTAAATCCTCTTCATTTTTAGTTTCTACTTTTGATAGCACATCCAGTAGATATGCTAAATATTTTTCTACTATTAATCTATTAGCTAAAGTCAATATTTACTTCATATATGCTCTCCCAATACACTCATATCAATATCCTCCACTAAAAACCTTGCAATTTATGGTACAATTCAGTATACAGTACTTTAAAAAAACTAAATCCTTTCTACTACTATTTAATAATCCTTACCATCATTTCATTTCCTTTTGAATAACATCTATTAATTTCTTACAAGGAATGACCTTTATATTTTTAAATTTAACCCCAGTTTTTAAGCAATTCATTGGTATATATGCCTTTTTAAAACCCATTCTATCTACTTCTTTTAATCTTTGCTCCAGGGATGGTACTTTTTTTAATTCGCCAGTAAGACCAAGCTCTCCTATAAATACTGTATCCGTAGATATTCCATGATTTAATGCAGAGGATGCAATACTCATTACTACAGCAAGATTTACAGATGTTTCAGTTAACTTAAGACCACCTGTTGCCTTAATAATAACATTTTTATCATAGAGTCCTATCCCTCCCCTTTCCTCAAGAATTGAGATAAGAGTCCCTAATTGTTCCTTTCTTGCAAAACACTCACTTAGTCTACTTGGATAAGGAGTAAAAGATTTAGATACAAGACTCTCGACTTCTACAACAATCGGTCTTGTACCGTCCTTTATAACGGCTAAAGCACTCCCCGGAACTACCTCTTCCCTTTTGGTCATAAAAAACTCCGAGGGGTCAGCTATTTCTTCCATCCCTATTTCTGACATACGAAACAATCCACTCTCAGAAGTGTCACCATATCTATTCTTTTTGCTAATTAAATGTTTCAGTTCTTCTCCATCTTCTCCCTCTATGTACAATACGGTATCCACTAAATGCTCGAGTATTCTAGGGCCTGCCATCTCATCAGCCTTTGTCATTTGGCCAACGAGAAACACAGCTCTTGGTCTATCTGGATTCTTTGCTTTATCCTTTAGCGCTGTGGCACATTCGATTACTTGAGTAGGCGATCCCGCTCTCGAACTTGAATATTCTTCTAAAGTAAATGTTTGAATGCTATCAAGTATTATTAAGTCTGCATCAACTGTTTCTATATGTTGTAATATTTCATCTAACTTAGTATCAGAAACTACCCAGAAATTATCAGCTACTTCTTTTACTATACGATCAGCTCTATTTTTAATTTGACTATTGCTTTCCTCTCCTGATGCATATAAAATTTTATATCCTTTTAAGGACAGAGAATTTGCCAGTTGCAGTAAAAGGGTTGACTTACCCATCCCAGGAGGTGCTGAAATTATGCTTATACTATCTCTAACTATTCCTCCACCCATAACTCTATCAAATTCTGAAACTCCTGTAACTATCCTGTCACTGTTAGATTGTACAATCGCTCTTAGTTTTGTTGGTTTAGTTGTTATTACCATTCTACTTGAGTTAGCTTTAAGCTCGCTTGCCTTAACCATTCTTTCTTCATATGTATTCCAGGCACCACAATCGCCACATTTCCCCATCCATTTTGGAGAACGCGCCCCACATTCACTGCAAATGTAAACTTTTTTATCTTTAGCCAATTAGATACATCTCCTTATTAATAACTTTATTAGTACAATTATAGCAACAAATCATTTTTACAGTCAACACATAAGAGTATTACTCAATTTTCTAAAACATCCTTCTCTCTGAATAAGCTTGAAACAGCTTCATAATAATCCTATAATCCTTCTGATAGATAACGAATTATAGTGAAATTTCCCAATGAATTGTATATAATAAGATTACACGGAGGTGAAGGCATGACAAAGAGGTCCGCAACAATTTTCACTAGAATATTTTTAATAATTATTCTTTTTTCTCTTACTATATCAGGTCAAAAGGTATATGCATCAGATAATAAAACCTATTATTTATCAGGGTATAATATTAATATATTGCTAAATAAGGATGGTTCAGCCAACTTTGAAGAGCGCCTTACTTATAATTTTGATGGTCAGTTTAAAGGAGTTACTAGAGATGTTGATTTTTCTGATACAAAAGGATTAAAAGATAAAAAAATTTATGTTGTAGAAAATAATAATTTAAAAGAACTCAAGTTAAATTCCGGTAATTCTCTTGATGATTCAGGTGATCCAGGTACTTATAACTTTATAGAGAAACAAAGCTTGGCACGATTCAAGATTTTCAATTCATCAGAAAACGAAGAAAAAACTTTCGTTATAAAGTACAAATTAATGGATGTTGTTACAAAATATAAGGATGTTGCTGAGTTTAACAGAAAGGTAATTGACACTAAGTGGCAAACTAGATTGGATAACATAAAAATAAAAGTAACACTTCCTAGTGGTGCTACAAAAGAAGAGATAAAAGTGTTTGCTCATGGGCCACTTGAAGGTAAATCTACTATATTAGATAACAGTAATGTAGAATTTAAGGTACCATCTGTGTCACCGGGTACTTTTGTAGAGACCTTGGTTTTGTTTCCTGCAAAGCTTGTTCCGTTAGAAAGTAATATAAAAGATGAAAATGCCTTACCTAGAATAATGGCAAATGAAGCTTCACTTGCAAATAAAGCAAATATAGCAAGAGAGGACGCAAGAGAATATAAAAAGTGGGAAATACAAAATAATATTAAAAACCAAGCGCAAAGAGATCTTAATCTAAAACGAATGAGATCTATAGGAAATCCTCTTTCAATTTTTTTCATGTTAGTATGGTTTTTAATAATTGGTTACATTTATAAAAAATATGATAAAGAGTTTAAACACGACTTTAAGGGCAAATACTACAGAGAACTTCCAGGAGATTACACCCCCGCAGAAATGAGTGTATTAATGTCTTCTGGCAGAGTAAATACTAGAGATATTATGGCTACCCTAATGGATCTTGCGAGAAAAAAACAAGTGGTGATTTCAACAAACAAAATTAATAAGAAGACCACCTTTGGTAGCAAAGAAACAATTCAATATATTATAACGTTAAAAGGAAAAGAACCAACAGTTAATTTAAAGCCACATGAAAAATTTATAATAAGTTGGTTTATAATTAAAATAGGGGACGGAAATTGTGTTTCCCTTGATGAAATAAAAGCTTATGTTAAAAATGATTCTAAGGCACTAAAATTCAAGGCTGATTATGATAAATGGTATAAACTTGTACTGGATGAATCCGCTAAAAATAATTTCTTTTATAAAACCAGTAAAAAGGCAATTGCGCTTGGAATGATAATAGGATTTGTATATTTTTTAATTGGACTAGTTGTTTCAATATTTATGTTTGTTCCACTTGCTATAGCTTGCATAATCCAAGGCGTTATATTAATTGTTTTCTCAGCTACTATAAAAAGAAAAACAAAGTATGGAAACGAACAATATGCAATGTGGAAAGCTTTCAAAAACTTCTTGAAGGACTTTAGTAGACTAGCTAAAGCTGAAATCCCCTCCATTGTATTATGGGAACACTATCTTGTTTACGCCACTTCTCTTGGCGTCGCAAAGGAAGTTATAAAACAACTTCCTATTGTCTTTAGAGATGAGGATTTAAACAATAACCAGCTCACCTATATGCATGGATTAAGCTATGGATACTTTGCCTCTTTTAGCACAATGTTTGATGACACTATCCATACAGTAACGAGTGCAGTTTCCACGGCGCAAAGCGTTGCAAGCTCTCAAAACTCATCATCTTCAGGTGGTGGTGGGGGCTTTAGTGGCGGCAGTTCCGGTGGCGGTGGAGGTGGCGGTGGCGGCGGTGCATTCTGATGCGTACGTGCATTATGATGCGACGCGCATTTTAATGCAGTGCCCCTACCAATTTTGTTGCACAATCTGATGTGGAATAATTTCAAAATAAAGGAGTGATTTTATGTTAATACCTATAATTATAATAGCTGTACTAATCCTAATACCGGTCCTTCTTTATAATAACCTTGTAGGCAAACGTAATAAGGTGAAGAATTCTTGGAGCCAAATAGATGTACAGCTAAAAAGAAGATTTGATCTTATCCCTAACTTAGTTGAAATTGTAAAAGGTTATGCTAATCATGAGCGTAGTACCTTTGAAGCAGTAACCTCAGCCAGGACTAACTATCTTTCCTCAAATACACCGGATGATATGATGAAAGCTAATGGTGAGTTATCGCAAGTACTTGGAAAATTATTTGCCATAGCGGAGGCTTATCCAGAACTTAAGGCTAATACAAATTTTCTTGAGCTTCAAGGAGAATTGTCAAAAACAGAAGATAAAATTAGTTATGCAAGACAATTTTACAATGATGTTGCAATGGATTACAATAACTCTGTACAAATGTTTCCGTCTAGCCTGATTGCAAGTATGTTTAGTTTTAAGGAAGAACCTTTCTTTAATGTAGATGATAAAGAAAAAGCTACTCCGCAAATTAAGTTTTAACATTAATATTATATACTCTATTTTAGATACAGTTAAATCATCTCCTGCGGAGCTTCGGTATTAACGCATTGCTGGAACAGTTACTGTAAAAAGACGTGTACTTTAAAACAAATTGTTAACAATTCGTTTTAAAGTACACGTCTTCCGTGATAAGTTATTTAAAGTGTAATATAATAGTACTAAGGCAATAAAAGCTTTATAAAGGAGATTGATGTTATGGCTTGGGGAAATAAGAATGAAAAAATGTTAGTTGAGGTTCAGAGTAAGCCTGATAATAATGGATGGGATATCCCATTTGAATTGACTTACAACGATGAAGAGTTTGAAATAAAAAATCCAATTAGGAGTATGAAGCTTATTCATAATGCGGTCAGATATAAATGCAATATTGACGAAAAAGCAATTGAGTTATTTAATGAAGGTGAAGAATGGTGGATTCTAGTATAGTACAGAACCAAAACGATGAGTGAATTGCTGCACATACTACAGCAATAACTAGTGTATAAAATAGCTTTGCTTATATAAAAGTAATATGCTCTAATACTCAATATAATAAGGAGGTCTTGTTAAATGAATAAAAAATTAGTCTTAGGTTTAATGTTAACAGCGACTTTGCTTGCAACACCAATAAGTAATGTCTACGCTGATTCATTTAAAAGTGTTACTATAGGGTATGATTTAACCAATCAACAAAAAGAGGACATGCTAAAATATTTTGATGTAGATAGGAATAGTGCGAGTGTTGTTGAAGTTACATCTAATGAGGAGAAAAAATATCTAGGAAGTACAGTATCTAAAGCTCAATTAGGTAATAAGGCGATATCTTGTTCCTATATTGAGCCAACAACTACTGGTGGTTTAGTAGTGAATACAAATAATGTAACTTGGGTAAATGCTAATATGATAAAGAATGCCCTAATTACAGCAGGCATTGAAAATGCTAATGTTAAAGTTTCTGCACCATTCTCTGTATCAGGTACTGCAGCTATGACTGGCATACTAAAGGGATTCGAAAATAGTAAAGACGGTAGAAAATTAGATGAAAGTACAAAGAAAACAGCTAATCAAGAGGTCGCAGTTACAGGCAAACTAGGTGAAAAAATTGGACAAGATAAAGCCGCGGGATTAATCAATGAAGTAAAAAGTGAAGTTATAAAGGATAAACCTAAAGATGAGGCAGGTATAACAAATATAGTAAATAATGTAACAAATAATTACAATTATACTCTGTCAAAAGATGATGTAAGTGGTATTGTTGGATTAATGACAAATGTAAATAAATTAAACTTGGATTACAACAAAGTAAAAGGACAGCTTGAGGGTGTAGCTGATACAATGAAAAATACATTAGATAGTGATAAAGCTAAAAGTTGGTTCTCAAATGTATGTTCTTCTATTGGAGATTTCTTCAAAGGATTATAAGATAGTTTAAAATCATAAGAAAACCCTCGACTAATTTATTAATTAGCCGAGGGTTTTCCTGATGGATGCGAACCCATACTAACTATATCACTATCCACTGAAAGAACCGAATTATACAAATAAAAAACTACATATTTTCTATTGTTAATATTATATAACATATAGACTATTATTTGTAATGATTTTAATGAAAATTTAATTTAAATATCGATAAAAAAATCATTCTTTAAAATGAATTGTTGTGTTACTTTTCATGTGTTAATTGACTACAAATAGTAATGATGTTAATATTAAAATTGTAATTAATGCTATGAAAGTAAGAACTTTATGATAACCTATAGAATTTTTTAAAATAAACATTAAGGTGGACATTTATGGTAAAAATTCAAACTAAAATTGTTTTTTTATTTGTTTTAGTACTTCTTTTTTACATGATAAGATTGTTGATTTCCACAAAGCGAAATAAGAAATTTAGAACATATTCCTTTGTTGTATTAATTTTAGGACTTACATTACTAACAATTGCTACTTTTTTAGATATGGTTGTTTATATAAAACATTATCAAATTTTCTACATACTAATAAAAGTATGCTTTACTTTGGGGGCAATTATATATGTTATAGGTGTAATACTATGGAGCAATTTTACCCATAAGATGATTGCCCAATTGGAAAAAATTACATTAAATGACTCTATGACAGGTGTTTTAAATAGAAATGGGATAGAAAAAATTTATGATGTTTTTATAACGTCAAGGAGTTATTTTTACATCATATTTTGTGATCTTGATGGTACAAAAAAAGTTAATGATAGCATGGGTCATTTAGTTGGTGACAAGTACATTAATAGAACTACCGAAATTATGAAAGATATACTAGGATTAAAAGGTCACATTGCTAGAATTGGCGGAGATGAGTTTGTGATACTTTTAGAATATATGAATACTCAAGATTTACAACTAATGCTTTTAAAAATAAGTCAAAAAGTATCTGAATTTTTACCTGCAGAAAAGACAGGCATAAGTTTTGGTTATTCATTATTTCCTAATGACGGATTAACATTTGAAGAATTAATAGAGTTTGCAGATAAGAAAATGTATGTTAACAAACAAAGCAAAACGTTTTAAATTTTAAATATATCCCATATAATATACTACCTTAATAAAAGGAGGTAATTTATGAGGCTTCCTCTTAAATTCGATGACAAAGGAAACTTTAAAATCGTTCAATTCACAGATTTACACGAAGGTCCCAATAAAGATAAATCCATAGACCTTATGAACAAAATCTTAGAATATGAAAAACCTAGTCTGGTAGTCCTAACAGGAGATATTATAGACGGTAAATGCAAAACTGTAGACGATGTAAAGAAAGCTATCAGTTACATAGCTCAACCGATGGAAATTAGAAGTATCCCCTGGGCTATTGTTTTTGGTAATCATGACGATGAGCACGGTAAGATGACTAAAGAAGAAATGATGAAATTCTATATGGCTTTTGAACATAATTGCAGTGAAATAGGTCATAAAACTTTTGATAGAATTGGCAATTATAATCTTCTTATCGAAAGCTTAAAAGATAACACAAAAGACCATAAAACCTTCTGGTATTTATGTTATAACATATGATAATAGTTATTTAGCTTATGTTATTAAAATTTTTAATAGATTGGATAAATTTATAAAGAAAAATAATCTTTATGCTTGCGGGAATGTTTATGTAGAAAATATATCAGATGAGATAATAACTAAAAATCCAGATAAATATTTTTCAAAAATTTCTGCGAAGGTAGAAAAAATTTTTCCATAGGTACTATAAATTTCAACATCGTCTCTAATAAAATCTGCACCAAAAGATTTATAATATGGTTCTGCTCACATCATTCTAATTTAAATAAATGAAAAGCATAAGAAAAACCCTCGACTAATTTATTAATTAGTCGAGGGTTTTCCTGGTGGAGGCGATAGTAAACGAAATTCACTATTTATATTTAAGTAATTATTGGATCAACTAAATTTAGATTTAGCTCCTCCAATTTAATGCATCCCATTTACTATCTAATTTTCTTGCTGAACAATTTTATAATAAGTCTTGGCTGTCAATCCATAAACTACAGCGTACAACACTGCAAAGATTACAACAGTGCCAGCTATTGCAAGTATTAATGCACTGGTACTAAATAGACCAAACAAAGATAATAGTTTAGATACAACGTTGAAAGCAACGGCAATGTGGATTACTGCTACTGCTAGTGGAAGGAAAAACACCATAAGTATTTGCTTGTTTATAGTATTTTTAACCTCTTTCTTGCTCATACCTACCTTTTGTAGAATTTTAAATCTTTCGCTATCATCATACCCTTCAGAAATTTGCTTATAGTAAATTATTAAAACTGTTCCCATAGTGAATAATAGTCCTAAAAAACATCCAATAAATATGAACCCACCATTAAATATATAAAAATCTTCTCTATCTGTATAAATACTTTTAAAACTACTATTTTTCATAGCATTTATATGGCTTTTTAATGAATCACAGAATTTTATAGTATCCTCTTTATTACCATCAATATCAAATGAAATACTCTCATTAGCATTTACAAATCCTTTGACATTTTTTTCTTCAGATGTATCCTTGAAGGCATTCATATCCTTAACTATAATTCTATATTCATCTATTATGTTATTTTTATTTTTATTCGCTATCTTTATTTTATTAAGTTTGCCTTTCACTTTAAACTTTTTTCCACTTATAACAATAGAATCATAATTAAATTCCTTCCCAACTGAAAAGATGAGTACTTCATTATCTTTTAAAGATACAGCTTTACCTTCTATTTTATTATAATCTTCTAAGGTATAAATTTTTATACTTTTTATATCAGTCATAACAGATACATCTGCTTTAGGAATTTCGAATGAATTTTTATTTTGTAGTGTCATTAATTCTTTATGGTCAAATTCTACTTGGTTTTTTAGTGTTACATCAGTCTTATGGGCTTCTTCTTTTATCATATTTGCTACTTTATCCTTTTCTTTTGCTGTTGCTTTAGCTGTTGCATTTCCTATAGATATTGCTACATCTAATGGATAAGTAATTTTTAAGCTACTTTCTTGTCCAGCATATAAAGCAACAGTTGTTGATATTGTTAGTAATACAGCTGTACTTAAAATGCAAATATTAGCTAAGCCTACAGCATTTTGCTTCATACGATAAATCATTCCAGATACTAAAACAAAATTATTTGTTTTGTAGAAAAATTTCTTATTTTTCTTTAATATCTTCAAAAACGCTATACTTCCAGCTATAAAAGTACTATAGGTTCCAGCTATAACTAAAATTACTGCTATAAAAAATATATTAAATGCTTTTAATGGTGATTCTAGATTAATTGCAAGGCCATACCCAACAGCTAATTCAATAACACCCAAAATAGCTAATATCCAAGATGTCTTTGGTTCTTTTTCCCCCTTTTGGCCACCTTTTAGTAATTCAATAGGGTTGGTAAGCTTAACTTGTAGAAGATTTACTATTAAAGTAGATGCAAAAATCATACTAAATAATTCTATAGTTTGTATTATTGCAGGCATTGATAGTGAGAATGAAGATGAAATAGTAATATCCAGTTTCATTAAATTTATTAATATTAGAAATATTAATTTTCCAATTATAATTCCACCTAAAACACCTAAAACTAAGCTAATCACAGCTACTATTGCCGTTTCAATAGAAAGAACTTTGGCAATATGCTTTTTTTCCATTCCAAGCACATTATAAAGCCCTATTTCCTTTTTTCTTCTCTTTATTAAGAAACTATTAGTATAAAATAGAAATACTATAGAAAATAATGCAATGACTTTAACTGCAAATTTCAGAACCATTTTCAATGAACCTGCACTTCTAATCTTATCTAATCCTTCGTTTAATACTATACAATCCATGGTGTAAAACATGATTATTGCACTTATACAAGCTAATATATATGGTAAATAAGTTTTACTATTTTTCTTTAAATTAGTCTTAGCAAATTTGAAATAAAAGGAACTATTCATTTTCACCACCTCCTGTAGTTAACAGAGTTAGGGTATTTGAAATTTTTTGATACATTTCATCATTGCTCATAGCTCCACGATAAATTTGATTAAAGAGCTTTCCATCCTTTATAAAAAGCACGCGACTAGCATGGCTTGCAGCTATTATACTATGTGTAACCATAACAATAGTTTGACCAGATTTATTTATAGCTGAGAATAATTTCAGAATCTCACCTGCGGACTTTGAATCTAATGAACCCGTTGGCTCATCTGCAAGAACTAATTTTGGATTTGTAATAATAGCTCTGGTTATTGCTGCTCTTTGCTTCTCTCCTCCTGATACTTCATAAGGATATTTTTCTAATATATCTTTGATTCCTAGCTTATTTACGATTGGTTGTAATCTGCTCTCCATTTCCTTATAGTCTTTTCCTGATAACACCAGTGGCAGGAATATATTATCCTTTAAAGAGAATGTATCAAGTAAATTAAAATCTTGAAATACATAACCTAAATGATTTCTACGAAAGGCAGATATTTCACTTTCCTTTATGTTAACAATATTTTTTCCTTCTAATAAAACTTCTCCACTTGTAGGTTTATCAAGTGATGCCAATATATTAAGCAATGTAGTTTTACCTGATCCTGATTCCCCCATAATAGCTATATATTCACCAGCTTCTACTGAAAATGAAACATCATCCAAGGCTTGAACTTTATTACCCCCAAATCTTGTTGAATATACCTTCTTTAAATTTTTAACTTCTACTAATACCATATTGACCCCTCCAATTTTTACTTTAGGAAATTGATTTACGTTCTTTCCTAACTTACAAATTAATTATATAAAAAAAAGAAATGTTCTGCCTTAACTTAAGCTTACACTTCCTTATTTAACCTTACATCTATGTAAGGTTACTCATTACATAGATGTAAGGCTAGTCCTTACCACTGCGTAAGGCTAGTCTATATTTAATTTATCTGTAGAAAAATCAATAGCTACCTTTGTTCCTTTTCCTACTTGTGAGGTCATAGATATTTTATGGGACAGTCTTGTAATAATCTCCTTACATAAATATAATCCTATTCCTGTTGATTTCTTGTCCATTCTTCCATTATAACCTGTAAACCCTCTTTCAAAAACTCTTGGAACATCTTCAGCGGCTATACCTATACCAGTATCCTCAATTATTAAGGTTTTCTTCAAATTCCCCTCTATATAAATTGAAATGCTGCCGCTTTTTGTATACTTTAATGCATTAGATAAAATTTGTTCTAGAACAAAAGCAATCCATTTTTCATCAGTTATTACTTTGCAATCAAACTCCTTCAAATTTAGTGAGATCTTATTATATATGAACGTGGCCGCATATTTCTTCACGGTTTGACTAATAATATCATGTAGTGAATATATCTCTAATTTTAAATCAGAAGACAAACTCCCTAGCCTTATATAATGAAGCACCATTTCTACATATTGCTGAATTTTAAATAGCTCCTGCTCCATAAGTTTTTTTTCCTTGCCGAACTGCATAGATTGAATAATCATAGAAAAAGCAGCAATAGGGGTCTTTATTTGATGTGCCCACATTGTATAATAATCAACCATCTCACTTAATTTATTATCAGTGTTATATAATACTTCTGATTTTTCCTTAAATATAGTTGTAATAATGCTCTGGTAGTCTTTTTCAATTAATGTCTTAGCCTTTGGTAGCTTATCCAGTTTAAATTGTATCCCACTGAGAATATCGCGAAGAACGATATGCTTATGATAATATACACTAAAATCATAAAGGCTAAATAAAAAAGCTAATATAGCTGATAGCAAGGTCGCATATAAAATAGGCTCTAGTGGAAGATGATATAAAGAATATACAATGAAAAATATCATTATAAAAATCAAAAATTTAATAATTGTTTTTATTTTCTCCCTGCAATATGAAATTGCAATAGTCCAAAGATAATTTTTTTTCATCTTAATCACCCACTATATATCCTATGCCTTTTTTTGTCCTAATAAAATTCTTAAGCCCTATCTCCTCTAGCCTTTTACGAAATCTAGTCACATTAACCGTTAAAGTATTATCATCAATAAAACTATCACTCTCCCACAGCTTCGTCATAATATCATCACGGGGAACAACATTGTTTTTGTTTTCTAAAAGAATCTGTAATATCTTGAACTCATTTTTACTTAAATCCAGCTTATTATTCTTATAGGTAAGAATCAGCTCTCCTAAATTAAGAACAGCTCCATCACTTTCTAAAATGTTTACTTGTCCTTGAAAAGAATATGTCCTCCTAAGCACGGCCTGTATCTTTGCAACTATTACATTTAAATCAAAAGGCTTAGCAATAAAATCATCAGCTCCCATATTAATAGCCATAATCAAATTCATATTATCGCTGGCGGAAGACGCAAAAATTATTGGGATCCTTGATATTTTCCTAATTTCCGTGCACCAGTGAAAGCCATTATAAAAAGGCAAGGTAATATCCAAAATCACCAGCTGCGGATTATATTTTATAAATTCATCTATAACATTATTAAAATCAGAAATAATTTCTGCATCGTAACCCCATTTGCACAATTGATTTTTTAATATACTTGATATAGTTGGGTCATCTTCTACAATTAATATTTTATACATACTAATCCTCCTTTTCCATTATTTATACATACATTTACTATACTAAATGTCATATGTATTTCAGTCAAGTTTTTCCAAGACATCACATATAATTTTTTTACAAATGTATAATTGATGGAGGCACCTAACTATATCACTGTCCATTGAACGGATTGATTTGTTTTTTATATAAATACCCTAGAATTTTTGCAAGTCATTAACCCTGACATAATACAAATACCATCTGCACCTGCATTAATAGCTTTATGAGCATTTGCAGGCAAAATACCACCAATAGCATAAACAGGAATATTTACCGCACTACAGACTGATGATAAAAAGCTTAAACCTCTTGGTGGAATGTCTTTTTTACAATCAGTCGCAAATATATGTCCTGCTGTAATATAAGTTGCACCTAAATTAACAGCTTCTCTTGCTTCTTCTACGCAGTGGATAGACACTCCAACTTCATTAAATTCTTTGCATACATCCGGCTTAGATTTTAAAACATGTAAAGGCAAATGAATCTTTTTACAATTAAGTTCTCTTGCTACTTTATAATAAGTATGTAATATACACTCTGTATTATTTTTGTTGCATATTTTTAATACCCTAGTTGCTAAATCCTTATAATCATTTTCAGATAAATCTTTTTCTCTAAGTACTATACTCACAGACTTAATCACTGAGTTATTTTCATTCAATGTACAAATGCCTTGTATCTGTGCTAAAAAGTCATTATTGCAAAGATGTCGATTGGTAATTGCAAGCAATTTATACATATATATAATCACTCATAACTGATTGAAGACCATGATCTTTAATTACATCAGATATTTCTGCTACTGTACGTGGGTCCGAAATCTCAAATTGTTCATCACCTTTAGCCTCATCATTATCACTATGACCGCCTATTCCAACTGAAACTCCAGCTGAAATTTTAGTTGCTGCAAGTCCAATTACATTATCACGAAAACCAGCACGTTCACGAGTTGATATTGTAATGTTTGCAAAAGGAATAAATATTCTATATGCAGTAATTATCTGTAGAAGCTGCTTCTCATGTACATCTTTTGGATTAATTTTATCATTATTGATTATTGGACGTAACCTTGGACATGAGAGAGCAATTTCAGCATGTGGATACTTACGTTGAAGAAGGTATGCATGAAGTCCTGTTGCAAAAGCATCCCGCCTAAAATCATCTAGTCCCAGAAGCGCCGCAAATCCAACACCGCGCATCCCACCTTTTAATGCTCTTTCCTGTGCATTAAAACGATAAGGGAAAACACGTTTGTGTCCCTCTAAATGTAATGTTTCATATTTATCTGAATTATAAGTTTCCTGGAATACAGTAACAAAATCTGCACCACATTTATGTACGTATGCATATTCATCTGAGTTCATTGGATATACTTCAAGACCAACCACCTTAAAATATTTTCTAGCTATTTTGCAGGCTTCACCAATATACGTAACATCAGACATACTACGACTTTCACCTGTAAGAATTAATATTTCTTGTAGTCCAGTACTCGCAATACATTGCATTTCTTTTTCTATTTCCTGTGCATTAAGTCTCGCACGCTTAATTTTATTATAGCAATTAAACCCACAATAAATACAATAATTTTCACAATAATTAGAAATATAAATTGGAGTAAACATATAAACTGAATTACCAAAATGCTTATGTGTTTCTAATTTGGCACGCCTCGCCATGTCCTCAAGAAAAGGAAACGCTGCAGGCGATAATAAAGCTGCAAAATCTTCAATATCTAATACATCTTTTTTAAGAGCCATAAGCACATTATGAGCTGTATATTTTTCAGAATCGTATGCCTGCATTTTTGAGATAACTTGATCCATAACATTAGATTCAATCCGTTCCATACCTTCCATATATTTCATATGATCAACACGTTGCTTCATTTTTATTTCCCCTCCTTAATCTTTAAGAAATCCAGTTAATGGTGATGATGCACAGGCCCCATTATAAAGTACATTACCAAGACCTGAAAGATATGCCCCTCTTCCTGCCTCTATTGCCTTCTTAAATGCATCGGCCATAGCTGGAATATTACCGGCCGAAGCAATTGCAGTATTAGCCATAATAGCGCTGACTCCCATTTCCATAGCTTCACAGGCCTGAGAAGGCCTGCCAATTCCTGCATCAACAATAATTGGAAGTTCAATTTCATCAATTAAAATTTTGATAAAGTCACGTGTACATAATCCTTTGTTTGATCCAATGGGTGCAGCAAGTGGCATAATAGCTGCAGCTCCTGCATTTACCATATCTCTTGCAACATTTAAATCTGGATACATATAAGGCATTACTATAAATCCTTCTTTCGCAAGAATTTCGCAAGCTTTTAATGTTTCATAATTATCCGGTAGCAGATATTTTGAATCACGAATAACTTCAATTTTAATAAAATCTCCACATCCAATCTCACGTGCTAGGCGTGCAATACGAACTGCTTCCTGCGCATTACGAGCCCCTGATGTATTGGGAAGTAATGTAACATTTTTAGGTATATAATCTAAAATATTTGCGCTGCCCCCCAAATTAGCACGACGTAATGCTAAAGTAATAATCTGAGCACCAGCATTTTCAACAGCTGCTTTTATTAGATCAAGTGAATATTTCCCAGATCCTAATATAAATCGCGAACTAAATTCATGTCCACCTATAATAAGTTTGTCAGTATTATTTTCCATGTTTTCTTCTCCTTTATTTTCATACTGTTAAATTTATATTTCTTCTATCCCAAGTATTAATCTTAGAACCATATTTGACTGATGACCTGCGCAAATAGATACCCGAGGAGCCATTAGCCCTCGCCCTACCATAGCGCCATTTTTCCCATCGCCACACAAATAAAAATTATCTGCTATTTTTTTTGTAATTATTGTATTACTGCTCTCATACCCTGCCATTCCTGAAGCTGCTACAATTTTCTTTAGTGGATAAAATTCAAGAATATTATTTACAAGTAGAGCCTTAGCTTTTGGATTATCAAAAGCTTCACAAATAATGTCATCATTTTTAAATAATGCTTGAACATTTTCTCGTGTAACTAAAGCAGTATCAATAGTTACTTTAATAAATGGATTTATTTCGTAAATTTCATTTTTTAAGGATTCTGTTTTATATAGTCCAAGATGTTTAATTTTATATTGCTGACGATTTAAGTTGCTGGGTTCTACAATATCAAAATCAATTAAATGCAAATGACCTACTCCTGTTCTTGCTAAACTTACTGCTATATTAGACCCAAGACCTCCAATACCAGCAATTGCGACCTTTGCAGCTTTAACTTTTTCAAATACATGTGGAGTATGTCTTGCGCACATCAAGCTTTCGAATTCATCTTGTGATGGCATTTTACCTTTTTCAATAAAGCTTACTTCATCATTTTCACTAAGCTTATAGTCATCAAAAGTTTGAAATCCATTCAAAATAGTTACTATATTTTTTTCATAATCATAATGCTCTAAACGCAAACAATGAAGAGTTAAACAATTAGTTGTTACTGGTTTACCATTGATTTTTATATTCAAATCAGCCGCCTCCTACAAAACTTACAACTTCAATAACATCACCATCAGTTAATATTTTTTCTTCATATTGAGTTTTTGGCACAATAAAGCCGTTGCATTCAACTGCAACACAAGAAATTTTATAACCTTCACGTACTAGATAATCAGATAACCTCAAATTATTTGCATTGCTTATTTCATTGCCATTTATGTATATCATAATTCCACCTCCCGAAATTTGTATACAACAAAAAAGGTCACACAAAGACCTACACCCGTGGTGGTGTACCCCTTTGTATGACCTTAGTCATCACTCTTTAACACATTGTACCAACATAATTATATAATGTCAATGTAGTTTTATATTCCTCAAATAAATGTAAACCAAATTTAAAATACAGGTTTACATTTCACAAAATAAATTTTATACTAAATTTAAATATATTTTTAAAATTAAGCTTACAACGCTTGGTTTTGATTCAAAAATAGAAGGAGAATAAAGTTATGGAAAACACAAAGAAAATTAATACTCATCAGTTAACATTGATTGGAGTTATGGCGGCGGTTACTTGTATATTATGACCACTATCACTTTCTATTGGAATACTACCAATTTCATTAACTAATCTTGCCATTCACACTTTAGGATAGCATATTGAAAAGTGTTTTCATATTTTGGTGTTCCATCAGGATTGTTGGTAAATGAAATGAACTCCTTAAAGCAGCCTTCATTACGCATTCGCAATTTTTCACACAGCTTCTGTGATTTGAAATTATCATCTTCAACATAAGCATAGAGTCTTCGTGCCCCTTGATTTAAAAAAAGATCTTGTATAAGAGCATTTGCACTTTCATATGCATATCCTTTGCCTTCATAATTTTCATTAAATTGCCATCCTATAAAATAAGTATCCGTTCCCTCTTTCATGCACATCAGTTCTCCAATCAGGCAATCGCTATCTTTTAAACAAACAGCAATCAATGTATAGTCATGGCTTCTTCTTTCGGCTTCAGTACATGCTTCTTCTATGGTAGAAAGTTTTTCACTCAAAAAACAGTTTACTCTTGGATTAGACAAATAATTCATCATTCCCTGTGCATCAGTTTCAGAAAAATCCCTTATAATTAGTCTCTTTGTATTTATTATTTTCATTAATATACTCCTTAAAAATTATTCTATTTCTATTTATTAACTTTATATCTTTACTCCTCTTCCAACAGTTATAGTTTTTATTTGTCTTTTTCTATGTATTTCACATTTACTAATTAAAATCTTTTAATAATTTTCTTTAGAAAGCTTTTTTATAATCTTATCCTTATAAAGGATTCCTATTATAAATCCAATAATAGCTATAACCGATACAATTATAGTGAGCAGATAATTTCCTGCATTCATATTTGCACCAATGCTCACTGATGCCATTATAGAAGGTACCCTGCTTGCTATTAAAATTTCAAAAAATTTCATAGGTCTTAATGTAGTAAGTCCGGCAACATATATCATAAAATCTTTTGGAAGTCCTGGCACTAGAAAAATTATAAATAATATAATCTCAAATTTCCTACTTTCCATAATATTCAGCATCCATTTTAATTTTTTCTTTTTAATTAGGTTTACTATAAAATCTCCACCAATTAATCTTGTAAAATAAAAGGCTATACCTGAACCTATAACAAGACCTAGTACACTATATATTGTGCCTAATGACACTCCATAAATATATCCTCCTGCTATCTGAATAACTTCACCAGGAATAGGTGCAATTACAGTCTGCAGAACCTGAAATAATATAAGCATAAATACTCCTGATTTCCCCATTGATAAAATATATTTGTTAAATTCTTCAAGTGATACAGTCATTAAAAGCAGCTTGGGTGTAAATTTAAATAATAACATAATTAGCAAAATAGTAAGCAATACTACTGAAATTTTAATTGTAAGCTTTTTATTCAATATTACTCATTCCTTTCTTTAATGATTTTTCAATTTATAACATTTGCTATTGTTTCACATATTCTTATCTGTAATAAATATTCTATAACTAATATCTTAAGTTTTTCATATATCAAATCTTAAGAATTCTTAAGTGATTTATAAAAGCATAGATAAAAAATGATTAAAACTATATACTAATGTAGTCGCTTGTAAAATTCAAAAATAAAAACTGCGGATAATATTTTGTGTTGTTACATTTATTTTTTCACAGTGAAGGAAAATAAAAAAGGAGGTAAATAAGTTGAAAAACATTTTAATTGCAGATGATAACGATGAAATTAGAGAAATAGTCCGCATACTCTTGGAAAGCGAAGAATTTAATGTGTTTGAAGCTATTAATGGTGAAGATGCTGTAAATAAAGTCAATGAAAATACAGATTTGATTATTCTTGATATAATGATGCCTGTAAAATCTGGCTTTAAAGCTTGTGTAGAAATCAGAGAAAAAACAAGTGCACCTATTTTATTTCTTACTGCAAAATCACAGGATTCTGATAAATGCCTAGCTTTTTCTGCTGGATGCGATGATTTCCTATCAAAACCATTTTCATATACAGAATTAATTTCAAGAGTCAAAGCATTACTTAGAAGATATTATGTATATAAAGGAAAAGAAGCACCTGAAACATCAGATTCTGTAGATATAAACGGATTAAAAATAAATAAAGCTTCTAATGAAGTTTCTATATATAATGAAGAAATTATACTTACTGAAATAGAATATAGACTTCTTTTACTAATGGCTTCAAATAGGAGTAAAATATTTTCAGCACAGAATTTATATGAAAGTGTATGGAATGAACCTTATTTTTATTCCAATAACAATACAGTCATGGTGCATATAAGAAACTTAAGAAGCAAACTAGAATCAGATCCTAAGAATCCAAAATATATAACGACAGTATGGGGGAAGGGGTATAGAATTGAGTAAAAAAATTTTTTCAACAAAACTTGAAAGAAAATTAACTTTATCTATAATAATTTCATTAGTTATTTCTATTTCAATATCATTTTTAGTCAATATTACTGGCGAATATATACTTGATAATTATTATGATAAAAGTTCTTTTCTTCAGAATAAAAGCATTCAGGCATTATCTGACTTTAAATCATATGTATTAAAAAATAAGATTTCAATTATTGATTATACAAAAATTGAAAAATGGGCCCGTAACTACAAATACATAGATATTTATATATTTAAAAATAATGCTCTGGTATATAACTCAAATAGATATTCTTCATATTCTAACTATGAAAACTCAGCAAAAATTCCAAATGTATCAGGTCATTTTTATGATGTTTCCTTTTTTGATGCAGATGGCAAAGTTTATATGGACTGCTATTTTGAATATAAATATTATTATATTACTCTATTCATATCCGTTACTATTGGTTTAATATGCTTTGTCATTATAATGCTTACTTTAATTAGTAAGAAGATTTCATATATAAGAACACTTGAAAATGAAATTAAAATATTAGAAGGCGGGAATTTAAATTACAATATAACAATAAATGGGAATGACGAATTAAGCTTCCTTGCTGAAAGTATCAATGAAATGAGGAAATCTTTTATTGAACAATTACAGAGTGAAAATGAAGCAAAATCCGCCAATAGTGAATTAATTACAGCTATCTCTCATGATTTAAGGACTCCGCTTACTGCATTATTAGGATATCTGGATATTATAGAATATAAGAAATATAAGACTAAAGAAAATCTTATGCAATATATACATAACAGCCGTGAAAAAGCTTATCAGATTAAATCATTGTCAGATAAACTTTTTGAATACTTTCTAGTTTTTAATAGAAGAAATGATTTAGATCTTGAAACCTTTAATGTAAATGAAATATTAGAACAGCTATTTCAAGAAGAATTTTTCATGCTAAATGATGAAAATTTCACATATGATTTTATTCCATGCAACCGTATATCTTATTTAGATATGAACTTAATTTCAATAAGGCGTGTATTTGATAACATGTTTTCTAACATTTCAAAATATGCAGATAAATCTGAACCAATCAAAATAAGATATTATATTAAAGATCAGAATTTAACTATCACAATAAAAAATAAAATAAGTACAAATTTAAAATCTGTAAGTAGTACGGGCATAGGATTAAAAACATGCACTAAAATTATAGAAATGCATAATGGAAAATTATCCACTGAAAAAACAGATGATTCATTTATAATTACTATTAGCCTAAATGTAAAATTAATTTAACTCTTTCATTATAATTCTAGTTATATATAAGTATATAACAGACCCACGAAAGTCCAAATTTTAGATTTTCGTGGGTTAAAAAGGTCACACAAAGACCTACACCCGTGGTGGTGTACTCCTTCGTGTGACCTTAGTCATCACTCTTTAACACATTGTACCAACATAATTATATAATGTCAATGTAGTTTTATATTCCTCGAATAATTGTAAACCAAATTTAAAATACAGGTTGACATTTCGCAAAATAAATTTTATACTAAATTTAAATATATTTTTAAAATTAAGCTTACAACGCTTGGTTTTGATTCAAAAATAGAAGGAGAATGAAGTTATGGAAAACACAAAGAAAATTAATACTCATCAATTAACATTGATTGGAGTTATGGCGGCGGTTACTTGTATATTAGGACCACTATCACTTCCTATTGGAATAGTACCAATTTCATTAACTAATCTTGCAATTTGTTTATCGGTATATGTACTAGGACAAAAAAGAGGAACCCTTAGTTATATAGTTTATCTTTTCATAGGCCTTGTAGGACTACCCGTCTTTTCAGGATTTTCTGGAGGATTTACTAAATTATTTGGACCAACAGGTGGATATCTAATTGGATTTATTTTTATGGCATTTATCAGTGGTATTTTCATTGACAAATTTTCAAACAAAATTTATATGTGTATCTTAGGGATGACCCTAGGTACAATTGTTACATATATATTTGGAACAGCATGGCTAGCCTATCAGGCAAATCTAACATTTAATGCATCCTTAGCAGTTGGAGTTCTTCCATTTATTCCTGGAGACGTAGTAAAAATAGTAATTGCATCATTGATTGGACCTCAAATTAAAAAGAGGCTTATAAGAGCCAGATTATATTAATAAATAAAACAGAGACAGGGAACCTTCTAATGCAAAAAATCCTCGACAACACTACATTAGTATTGTCGGGGGTCTTACTGTCTACAACATACTCATACTTGTTACATCTAAAACTAGATTCTTCGGGCATTCCTCCATATTCCATACCCGTTACTATCTCCTACTATTTTTACTTCGGCGTGAAAAGTCATCATTAATCTTTGCTTTCCAGCTCTCGGTAATTGGCCTGCCTTCACGAAGTTCAGATGCGACATGGCTAACTGCCTCATAATTCAATCTCGTGCCCTCGCCATCAGGGTTATAATTGGCTGCTCTGTCTGCACTGATACCAAATTTTGCAGCTGTTGAAATAGCATCAATATTAGCTCCTATGAAAATAAATTCCCACCCATATTTTTTCTTCTGCCATTCAACCATTTTCTTTATTTTTTCATAATTATACTCTTTGCTAGCATTTTCCATTCCATCAGTAGTAATTACGAACATCACCTTATCTGCACGCTCCTCCACATTGGTATTTCGCTGTACATTCAAAGTTTTATTAATTGTCTTTCCGATAGCATCCAAAAGTGCAGTGCACCCACAAACAAAGTATTCTTTTTCTGTTATAGGACTAATACCCTTAACGTTTATTCTGTCATGTAAAAGCTCAACGTTGTCATCGAAAAGCACCGTGGTGATAATTGCTTCACCTGACTCTTCCCTTTGTTTTTTAAGCAATGCATTGTAGCCACCTATAGTATCGCTCTCAAGTCCTGACATAGAACCGCTCTTATCAAGTATAAATACCAATTCTGTTAAGTTTGTTTTCATATTGTTAACCCCCTTACTTTGATAATTAAAGGATAACAAAATTACGATGTTAATTGGTCGCTTTCAAAGCGACATTTATACGCCAAGTAGAACTTGCTCAAATGCAAACAATGCCTCATTTATCTCGTAGATGTTGTAATTTCCTTCTTCGATGAAATACTCAATAATTACATCAAATTTATTGCTGTGAGACAACGTGTATCCAGCTTTATTTAGCAAATCACGTGTTTCATCCAAACTCAATCTAATAGCTATGGCAAAAGCTATTGATGTGACTTTACTGGGGTTGTAACCTTTACAGCTGCGAATTTTAGAAAACAGCTTGCGGTCAATATTGGCCTTCTTATAAGTTTCAACGTCTGTCATTCCTTTTTCATCAATAAGACGCAGAAGCCGTTGTGAAAAAGACTCATCAAGTTGACTGATTACATCCTCAAGACTCCGCTTTTCCTTTACGGGTATAGGACTGCAAATTTCAAATTGTGGGTGATCCTCATGCATTTCTTCAAATTGATGATACTCGTAAGGCTCTATATGTCTGCGGCGTTCACTAAGACGATGCTTCTTAACATAGTTGTCATCAATGTATTTTTCAATTGCAGAAAAAAGTTTTCCACTCAAAACGAAAGATTTCTTATCATACACTACCAAATAAACCGTCATCTCGTGGTTTATTAGAAATTCGCCTATTGCAGAAGTTGCTATCTGTAATGCCTTATCTTTCGGGTAGCCATAGATTCCGGATGATATCAGCGGGAAGGCGATAGATTTGCACTTATACCTCAACGCAAGTTTCAGTGAATTAATATAGCAGTTATGTAGCGAATTTGCCTCACCCGAGTTGCCACCGTTCCATATAGGGCCAACTGTATGAATAATATACTTAGCCGGAATACTATATCCACTTGTGATGACAGCTTCGCCAACATTGCACTTTCCAAGTGTGTCACATTCCTCTTGAAGCTTTTCGTGCCCTGCTGCCGCGAATATTGATCCACATACTCCCCCTCCCATTTTTAGTGCAGTGTTCGCAGCATTGACAATGGTATCTATTTTCATTTTTGTTATATCATTTCGAATTATTATCATCGGCATATTAGTTAATCTCCTCTCGAGAAATTTATTGCTGTATTTTTTCATTTATGTAAGTCAACTATTCACCATTTATGAATATTAATTATCATACTTGCCTAAAAACTCTCGAGTTTCTTTTCCAATCTCTTTTGATTTTGTATAGTAAATATAATGTCTTCCTTCTAAAGCACAATAACCAAATTTAGTAAACCCCTTAAATTCATTTATATTTTTATTCATTACCTCTGTATATTTCTCATTATTTATATCTTTCATATATCTAATTGCCATAAATTTAAGTATTGGCAAATCCTTTGACATTTTAGTTTTATTTACTGCTTCACAATTCTTTAATAACAAATCAGCTTCATTTTTCATAGTTGTATTAAATGAACTTTGAACCCCCATTTTTACCAAATCATTTTTATCACTTTTGGAAAAACAATTTTCATATTTATAAATGTTATTATAGTATATCCTATCAATACCTAAAAAGTTACCTACTGATGCTAGAGCATATTGCTTTTTACCAAAGGAAAAATCAACCTTATCTGATTCTTCTACAACTGTTTTTACTAATGTTGTATCTAACATAATTATTGCTTCAACTTCCTTTGGATAAGTAGCTGCATAATACTGAGCATATACTCCTGATATAGAATGAGGCATAAGTATATATGGTCCATCTATCTTTGACGCTTTCAATGCCTTTCTAGTTTCGTCAACAATATTTTCTACACTACGTTCCTTGGAAGTTTTATCACTAAAACCATAACCAAAAGGTTCTACAACAACTACTTTAAAATCCTTTTTTAATTCACTAATTAATGGCTTAAAATCAATTGAAGGTGCAGGTGTTCCTAAGCCAGGCATTAAAATAATTGTTTTCTTTCCCTCACCTTGAGAATATACGTGCATTTTTTTACCATCAACCTCAACTAATGTACCTAAAGGATTAACATCATTCTTTTCTAGGTATTTTCGAACTTGACCTACTATAGATATAATTGTTAATAAGGCTAATATCACAATAATAATGTTTTTTAATATCTTTAGTATCTTTTTAAGCATTATTTTCACCTTCTTCATAAACCATCTTCACATAATTGTTACTTATGAAAAAATAGAATAAAGTCATTGTTATTGAATATAAGCATAGAGCAACTACTAACTGAGTATTAAACGAAAAATTCATTATTTGTTCTAACATCTTCATTGCAATAATACTATGAAGCATCCCTACACTACCAGGTAAAATAAATGAAATTCCAACTTGTACATGAACAGATTTCTCAACCTGTGCTTTACTCATGCCTATTTTCTTTAATGTTTTGTACTGCTCTTTATCCATAAAGGCATCCTTTAATATTTTAAAATAAATTGTACTAAATGTTGAAAGTATAAATATTATAGACATTACTAACCCTAAAAAATGAAATATTTCTATTGCATAATAATCCCATGTGTATTCATTAATATGCGGATATACCTTGTCTTTTGGTATGACTTCCCTTATATTTGATATTAATTGGTCTGCCTCTTTGTCTTTACTTATTTGAACGCAATTTAAAGATGTTTCATTAAAACCTTCCTTAACCTTTTTATATTCATCATCTCCTAAAACATATATATTCTTCTTTCCTAATTTCTCTATAATTCCAGTAAAAGGTACATCTTCTTGTTTTTTAATTACGTACTCTCTATTTTTTATTTTTATTTCTTTTTTCAGAACATTCAATGGAGATGCTAATGTTGTTGCACTTATTATAAAAACAGCCTGGCCTCCCTTAGGCTTAATATTATCTGTTCGTTTATAATTTAGAAACTCTAAATTCTTTTTTAATGTTGAATGGCTTATTATTATTGCTTGATTATTATAATCTACTTTTCTAGGATAGTTTATATAGTCAACCTTTCCCAGGATAAATTTATTTTCATTAATTCCAATTAACTTATGATTGGATTCATTAATTATTCCCACTACTTTTTCTTTTGATTTTTCATCATTACTTTCATAGCTAAAACTATATGGAGCTTGTTTAATAATTTCTTTTTGGGCAACACTCTCAAAGGATAAGCTTACTCCAAAGGCTGTTATAGCTGCTGCACATAATATTGCCGTCATAGCTAGATTACGATAATTCCCTTTTAGTCTAAAATACACATTAGAAATACTTACTAACCTAACATTCTTATATACGATATTTTTATTTTTTATCATCTTATTAAAAACTATGGACATGAAACTTCCAAAGAAAAAGTATGTTCCTATTGAAACACATAATAGTGCTGTCATAGACGAAAACAGCAAATCTAGCTCCCATGTCTTAATCATAATGCCAACTAAGTAGCCAAATAAAATTAATAGTACCCCTAAAATCCCCTTAAAACATCTTAACTTTGGTAGATCTTCTTTTTCCTTTGTAGCATTAATCATATCAATAAGTTTACTTTTCTTTACTACTCTATATTTTTTATAACCTAGTATTACAAAAATACATGAGAATACTATTATTACTATAAAGATAGCATTTAATGAAATTTTGAAAGGTATTTCTACATTTAATAATATGGATTTTGCCAGTAGCATAAAAAATAATTTAGATAAGATTACTGCAAATACAAGCCCACTACATATAGAGGTAGCTCCAAGTAATAAACTTTCTATTGCAAATACTTGTCCAATTTTTGATTGGGTAACTCCCATTAACATATACAAGGCAGTCTCCCTTTGCCTATTTAACAAAAAAAATTCATCTGCATTAAATATAAAATATATCACTGTACATACTAAAATAAATCCACATGAAAGACTTGCTACACTTGCTGCCTGAAACCTTTCACTAATTGCAATAAATGCCTCATTGTCTCCTATGGCTAAAAAGTTATAGAAAGTTGCAACAGATACAATTGTAATAAGCAAATAAAGTTTATATACCTTTATGTTATCCTTGAAAAGCTTCAATGATAGTTTAAATGAGTTCATCACTATCCCCTCCCATCATAGCTATCATATTAAGAATCTTTTTAAACATCTCGCTTTTATCTCCATTGCTATCTAACTCACCACTTATACTTCCATCCTTCAAAAACATTACTCTATCTGCATAGCTTGAAGCCCTAGCATCATGACTTACCATTATAATTGTGGTATTACAACTTTTATTTATATTTACAAAGCATTCAAGAACTTCTATAGCTGCTTTAGAATCTAAAGCACCCGTTGGTTCATCTGCAAAAATTACCTTTGGAGATGTAATTAATGCTCTACAGATTGCTGCTCTTTGCTTTTGGCCCCCTGATAATTCATAAGGATATTTATCTAGATGTTTTTCAATACCTAAGAGTTTTGTAAATTTATTAATCTTTTCTAATATTATCTCTACCTTTTCATTGTTTAGTGTTAATGGCAATGCAATATTATCTCTTATTGTCATATTATCTAGCAAATTAAAATCTTGAAAAACAAAACCTATTACGTCTCTCCTAAACCTAGCTAATTCATTTTCTTTTAGACTGTTCACATCTTTACCATCAATTAAAACCTCTCCTGAAGTCGCTTTGTCTATTGTTGACATGACATTTAAAAAGGTAGTTTTTCCTGAGCCTGAAGGTCCCATTATACTAATAAATTCACCTTCATTAACTTCTAAATCTACTTCCTTTAATACTTTATGTTTATTAGTTAGCCTTCCATATTCTTTAATTAACCTTGATACTCTTACAATTTTTCTCATATTATCACCTCGTATCTATAGTATAATTTATACCTGTTTACTCCTCCACCTATTAAGGTTACAAATTAGATTCTAATGTGACATTGGTGTAACATTATAGTAATCAGCTAACTTGTAAAAGCTTAAAATAAATTCAGTGTACTCTCCCTCTTCACTTTCTACCTTCAAATCCATATTTAAATTATTACACATTTTTTTTGCATAAAATAAGCCAATTCCAGTTGATTTACTTCTTGTCCTTCCATTTTTCCCAGTGAACCCTTTATTAAATATTCTTTTTATGTCTTCTTTGGGAATACCAATTCCATTATCTTTAATATGTAAATAATAAGCCTTGCTATCCTCAATACTAAAAATATGTAATTGTCCATTTTCATTAGTATACTTACTACTATTATTAATAATTTGACAAATGATATAGTGAATCCATTTTCTATCACTTACTATGTTAAACCCTTCAACATCTAATATTATTTCAATGTTTTTGTTTATGAAAAATCCTGCATTCTCCTTTATTGCCTTTCTAATTTCATCTCCTACTGCTACTTGTTCACTTTTCACATCCAAATTATAATTATTTGCCCTTGTAACATATAGCACTTGATTTACACTAAACTCCATCTGTTTGATTTCAGTTATTATCTTCTGGGATTTATCTTCTTCCAAATCTTCTAATAATAGGTAAGCAACAGCAATGTTAATTTTAATATCATGAACCCATTTTGTAATATAATCCTCAAAATCATTTATATTGTTTTTTAAATTTTCTTCCTTTTTTAGATGTTCTAGGTTTTGTTTTTCTAAAATATTTGAAAATACATTTAAATGAAAATCATTTATTTTATTGTCTAATTCCTCATTACACTTTAAAATAGTACTGTATTTGTTTTTTTCTTTTATAAATCCATAGGTAAAAGCCATAAACACTGTTAATAATATAAGTATGTCCATGTACATAATATCTTTAAAATTCTTATTTATAGTACTACTGCTATATAATATACAATTGATTATTATAAAAATTATTGTATTGCTTATTAACCATATTTTATTAATCTTCACATAATCGATTATCTTCATTTATTATTTTCTCCTTTTTATCCTTTATATAAATAACTATATCCTTGTTGTCTCTTGAGAAAAAGCCAACCATCCAGAATTTTCATCCAAACAGTTGACTTAATATCATAATATTATATATCCAATGCCCTTTTGTGTTATTATTAAATCTTTTATTCCAATTTGCTCTAAGCATTTTCTTAATCTATTAATATTAACAGTTAAAGTATTCTCATTAACATATATATCATCATCCCAAAGCTTTTTCATTAATTTACTTCTAGAAACTCCTTTGCCCTTATTCTCTATGAGCGTTTGTAAAATGAGCATTTCATTTTTTGTAAGCTCTAAAGAATTTTCTTTATATAAAAGAATTGTATTGTCTAAATTTAATAATAAATCATCACATTTTAATATTCTTGCTTCTTCATTTTTATACTCATATGTTCTTCTTATAATAGCTTGTAGTTTTGCAATTAACACATTTGAATCAAAGGGTTTTTGAATATAATCATCTCCACCACTATTAATTGCCATTACTATATCCATATTACTATCCCTTGAAGATACAAATATGATTGGTGTTTTAGATATTTCTCTTATATTTTTACACCAATAAAAGCCATCACAAATTGGAAGGTTAATATCCATAAGAACCACCTTAGGTTCACATTCTTTAAAGCACTCTATTATTTTTTCAAAATCTTCACATACAGTTACTTCAAATCCCCATTTACTTAGTATATTACTTAACACTTCACACATGTTTTTATCATCTTCAATTATCAATAATTTATATGTATTATTCATTTCAATACCTAACCAATCCTAATTTATCCCTTTGTCTATTATACAATTTTGTTCTTGAGATATTGCTATTATACCATCTTTCCTCCCAAAAACAAAAAATTGTTATCTTCCAGAAATATAAAAACCCACGACAATACATTTCTGTACTGTCGTGAGTTTCATGGTGGAGGCGAGGGATGTCGAACCCCTGTCCGAAAAAGGCATAACACCTAGGCATTTTTCGACCAGTGCAGCCAATACTTTAAATTTCCCTCTACTGAACCCCTACTGGCCGGGTTTTAGTTTTTTCAAGTTCAGAATATGTGCTTTAACGGATATCCTTTAGCTATTTTCTGTTATGATTTTCATATAAGATTTAACAGAAAGCAAATAATAACATAAATAAATCACTACATATATCCCCATCATAACCCCAATACATTCTATTAGATATTTACTAAAGAAAGCAAATTTTGTATAAACTATAAGAGCAACTGTACTATGAAGAATAGCGAACAAGAGTGGCATTACAAAAATAAAACCTAATTGTTTTACCACAATTCTCAAAGTTTCTTTTTTACTAAGACCTATCTTTGAAAGTATAGAATATCTATTCTTATCCTCATATGCTTCTGTTATTTGTTTGTAATACATTATACCTCCAGTGGAAACAATAAAAAGAATACCCAAGAATATACCTATAAATACATAGCTGCCATATAAATTATATGACGATATATACATACCATAATACGAGTCAAAAGATCTATCCTTTGGAATTATTTTACTAAGATCTAAAACAACATTTTTACTTTTTAATGGATTATCAAAATTATACGCTCTTAAGACAGTTAAATTATTTCTATTAGTATCTAGAAGTTGTTTGAAAAATATATCTGACACAACCATAGTTGTTTTTTGGAACTTAGCTCCTAAAACGCCTTTAACATCTGAGTCTGAAATATCAAGTTTATAGGTTTCCCCCCCAATAGTCGTATTAAGTTTATCGCCAATTAATCTTCCTCTTCCACTATTTAAGCTACTTACTTCAATAAAGAAACACTGATTTTCCTTTTTAATTTGAATATCAGTAGACCTTTCTGTAATATCTGTATCACCCTTAAATCCAGAATTTTTAATAATATCCTTGTATTCAGATGCTGACATTATAAACATATCAAAAGGAGCCTTTAAATCCTTTCCAAAGGGACCTTTGTATCTTTGTGTAAGTCCACTTCCGTTTATCATTACAATATCTGCTTTATAGGTTACCTTATTTTCTTTATGATCATTAATAACTTTCTCAACACTTTTATTCAAATTCTCATTGCCACTCTGATAAATTATTGAAAATGGAGATCCATTTGGTACCATTTTACCAAGCATCATATAAAAACTAAATGTAAAACACAGCGCCGTAATAGCAACTGCTGAAATAACAGCTATAGTTGCAAGAAGATTAGAATTTCCTTTAATTCTATAAATGATTTGAGATACTCCTATAAGATTTTCTCCTTTATAATACATTCTTTTATTTTTCTCAAATATCTTAAACATATAAATTATTAGATTATTAAACAAAATATAAGTTCCTGCAATAACAAGCACCATCACAAGAAGAGCCTTATACATCATTTGACTGCCTCCAAGTTGCATTTTTATTGCAATATAATATCCACTGCTAACCATTATTAATGATAATACTGCTAATAATTTTGAAAATTTAGGTTTCTTCTCCCCTTCCTTAGCCGCATGCATAAGCTCAATAAGCTTGTACTTATATATTATGCCATATGCTTTTATGGAGTTTAGTAAAAATATAACCGTGAAAACCAAAATTGTCATTCCCACCGATCTAATGTCCAAGGTAGACTCAATCACAGTATCTGATTTCATACATATCGTAAGTAATTTCAAAAGAAAACTTGATGTAAATGCACCTAAAGGTACACCAACAATTAATGCTAATACTCCAAGGAAAATGTTTTCAAAAAACATCAATGTGCCTATTTCCTTTTTTTTCATGCCAAGAAGTGAATATAGCGCAATTTCCTTCTTTTTATTTTTTATAAAAAAGCTATTTGCATAGAATATAAAAATAGCTGAAAATATTATAACTATAAAAGCCGCTACTTTAAAAACAACTACAACTTTAGCTCTCTCTGAACTGAATGATTGTATATTAGAATTATAGTATATGGAATAAAATATCATAAGAATAAAAACTGAGACCAAGGTACTTATAAAATAGGAAACATAATTTTTAAAATTATGTTTAACATTGTTTAGTCCAAGCTTAAACAAAGTCATTTGAAGCACCTCCAACTAAAGAAAGTGTTTTAAGAATTTCGTTGAAAAATTCTTTTCTGCTTCCATTTCTCTCAATCTCACAATCTAAAAGTCCATCCTTAATAAATATAATCCTACTACAGTAGCTAGCTGCAAAAGCATCATGAGTAACCATAACTATGGTTGCTTCATTCTGTTTGTTAAGTTCAGTAAGATTTCCTAAAAGCTCCGTTGAAGATTTTGAGTCAAGCGCTCCAGTTGGTTCGTCTGCCAAAATCAATTGTGGATCTGTTATAATGGCTCTTGCAGCTGCTGCTCTTTGTTTTTGACCACCTGAAACCTCATAAGGATACTTATTAAGTATGTTGTCAATGCCAAGCACTGCGCTTACCTTCTTCACCTTTTCTTCTATTGACATAACATCAAGTTTTGCCAGAGATAGAGGAAGGATTATATTTTCCTTAAGAGTAAGGGTATCTAATAAATTGTAATCTTGAAAAATGAAGCCAAGTTTCCTTCGTCTAAAATTTGACAACTCATTTTCATCAAGATTAATTATGCTTTTGCCTCCAATGGTTACAGCTCCACTAGTTGGTGTATCTATAGTAGATATAACATTTAGCAGTGTGGATTTACCTGAACCTGAAGGTCCCATTATGCCTAAGAATTCACCTTTTTCAACAGAAAAACTTACGTCCCTTAAAGCTTGTGATTCATTTCCACTTAGTTTTGAACTATAAACCTTTTTAACATTTCTAACTTCCATTACATTCATAAGAATTACCTCCTAAATTTAACTTCAGTTAGATTATATAATTACGGTCTTAAGATGAATTTAAGCTCACCTTAAGTTCATCTTAAGTTTTCTTTGGAAATTCTATAGTTATGCTTGTACCTACATTTAAATTACTCTCCACATAGATATTTCCTTTATGTTCTTCTACTATTTGCTTAGCAATTGCCATTCCAAGTCCCGATCCTTTAACACTTACATTACTATTTGTCCCCCTATAATATCTTTGAAAAAGCTTTTCTAATTTTTCCTCTCCCATTCCTTTTCCATTATCCTCAATTTTTATATATATTTTGTCCTCATCCTTTATATATACTTTTATCATAGTATCAGGTGCATTATGAATCACTGCATTGTATACTAAATTAGTGAGGGCTCTCTCTAAAAGTGTATTATCAAAATTATAAAATATCTTTTCCTCAGAGCAGTTGAACATAATATCTCTGTCTTCATATTCTGGGTGATTTAATATGTTTATTATTACTTCTTTTAATAAGCGTACTAGGTTTCCATCTTTCCTATTTAGCGGTAACATGCCATTTTTTAATTGATAAGTAAAATTTAGATTTTCAACTATAGTTTCTACATTTTTTACATTCTTAAGTATTATTGTTCCATATTTTTTTGTGTCTTCTGAAGTAACAATATATTGAGAATCAGTTAATATCTCAGCATAGCCTTTTATTGGAGATAACGGAGTTTTTAAATCATGAGATATATTTGCAATCCATTCTTCTCTCAAGGTTTCATTCCGTTTTCTCTCAACTTCACTAGCTTTAAGTTTATTATTTAAAATATTAAGGCTTTTATATACATCATGATATATTCCATTTTCTTTCGTAGGAATATAAGAATTTGAGGCAAGGCTTCCTATCCCTTTTATTATATTTGATAAAAGGTAGCTTACTCGCACACTATAAACCGTAATAAGAATCATAATCAATACCAATACACCCAATATAACAAATTTAACCTGAGAAGCTTTGTCGTAATTCAAGTATAGAGTGATTTTTGATATTTTTGCAGGAAAGCCTATAATATATGTCCATTTTTCTCCATTGTTATCAATACTTCCAACAAACATAGTATAATTCTTTAAACTACCTCCATCCTTATATAACTGAACCATTTCTATGGGAGCATAATGATGTGAAGCCCCAGCAGGCACATTATATCCTGAAACAACCTCTCCATTTTTATCAACAATTTGAAAACAAAGCTTATATTTTTTCAACTCACCTATTGCTGAATCCATTAATTGTGGCTTTCCATCCTTAAAATAAATTTTTTCAGAGAAATTTGATGTAAAGGGTATGGGCTGACTGCTCCAATTAACATAACTATTTTCATTACTAATACTGACCTTTAATAAGTAAGTCGCTATTCCTATACAAAAAAAAATCAGAATAAGAAAGCCAATAAAAAATTTAGAATATAAATTAAATATTATTTTGTATCCTGATTTCTTCATCCTACTCATTCCTTTTTACAACTTTATATCCAAGTCCTATTACTGTAAGTATAAGCTTTGGTTTAGAAGGATTCTCCTCCAATTTTTCTCTTAAATGCCTTATATGAACGGAAATTGTATTATCATACCCAATATAATCCTCTCCCCATACTACCTCACAGAGCCTTTCCTTATTAACTATCTTATTAGGGTTTTCTGCTAAATATAAAAAGAGCTTATATTCCTTTGCTGTAAATTTTACTTCTACCGCCTTCATATATACCTGACTATTCAAGCTATCAATGGTAATATTATCAATCTTTATAAACTGGTTTTTAATATCATTAACTTCTTTTATACTAGTATACTGCTCCCTTCTCAAGTGAGACTTTATACGAAAAGCAACTTCTCTTGGACTGAAGGGTTTAGTGATATAGTCATCTCCCCCCATACTTAATCCGATAATTTTATCAACATCACTGTTTTTTGAAGATAAAAATAAAATTGGGCAATAAGAAAATTCTCTTATTTTTTTACATACCTCTATACCATCTATATCAGGAAGCATTATATCAAGTACTACTACATTAGGTTTTTCATCCCTGCACATTATTATCCCATCTAACCCACTATGTGCCTTTAGTATATTCTTAAAACCTTCTTTTAATAGAATGTCCTCTATTAAATCTGTTATATCTTCTTCATCATCTATAAGTAATACTTTTTTATTAGAGAAGTTTTCCAAATTTATCATAAAAACAATCATTCCTTTCGCTGTGCTCAAGGCACAAAAAAATAGCTTTATTTAAATCACTAAATTCATTCAATTGTGCCCATGATGGTTTATCTTAAACCCCTAATCCAATTGGTTGAAATGACATATATCAATTATAATTAAAGTATAGCATAACTAAGGAGGATTTTAATGGGTACGGTAAATCATTCAAAAGATTTTATTCACAGTTGATACGCAATCTAGCCTTTGCTACAATTATACATAAATCTTTTAGTATTCTCTATTATTCCCATTTATATTTCTATTAATATTTTCAGTAATAATAGATTATCTTCTAAAAATAGATAGACTTCCCCCATATTCCAAAATTATTTCTTCCTTATTAGATTGTTCAACCTTTAAGCACTGCTAAAAACCAAGTCAGATTTAAACTTTAGCAAATATACGTCTTTTAATAAAAGCCTTACTATTTCTCGTTGACTTGTGAAATGTTTTCTCCCTTTACTTCATACTTTTTATTACATCTCCAAATTACTACTTATCAAAGAAAAGGAAAGTCAGCGTTAAAAAAAGGCTTATAAGTGCTGGATTATAACTAATTGCATAATCACAACTATTATTTTAATTAGTATAATATATTGAGGTGAACTTGAATGATAAAAATTTTTGAAGTATATAAAAATTATTGCCAAGCTTTAGACTTGAAATTTTCTGAAAATATCATGAAGAGATTAGGTCAATTCGGAGATGATAAAGCTACTGGAAACAGATCAGCAGGATCGAAAGCCTGTTATGATGCTGCAAAATATTTATATAGTAAATTTAATGAAGCAGGGCTTACAAATGTATCAATGGATAGATTTCAGGTTAATGGATGGACTTATAAAGGTGCAAACTTATCGTATAAAGATGATAAAGGCCTATTACAGAAAATTATTTTAGGAGGCTATGCTTCAAATATTAAAGCTGTCAACGAAGAAGTTATTATAGTTGATGGTGGACGCGGTACTATAGCTGAATTAAAGGCTTTAGGAGATATAAAAAATAAACTTGTTTTAGTATCAGTAATTAATCCTCTAAACGACTACTGGATTAATCTCCCATCATATGAAGCTTATCTTCATGATGCAAAAGGCATATTAGTTGCCTTAAGCTGGAATATAGAGCATGATGATATCTTAATTTCTTTTGATCTTCAGGCTCCAGCCTACTGCTCTACTTTAGCTATAAGTATTAAAGATGTAAAAGCATTAAAAAATTTAATTAGTGCAAATCCTAATAAGGAAATTAAAGCTATTTTTAATGCAGATTCTTTAGTTGAACCTTATGCGGATTCTTATAATATTGTAGGTGAAATCAAAGGAAAAAGTTCAGAGGTAATATATCTAATAGCACACTATGATGGTTATTATCATTCTTTTTTTGACGATGCTAATGGAGTTTCATTAATGCTTGGCATAAGTAAAGCTATAATTGAAAGTGGATATACGCCTATGAAAACCATAAGAATTATAGCCCAAGGGGCTGAAGAATGGGGGCAGGGATATAAGGATTATGACTGGGCATGTGGTTCTTATTCTGAAATAGAAAAAATCCATCCTGAATGGAAAGAAACCGCTTTCGCATTAATTAATTTAGATGGAAACTTTCCAATAGCTAATGAAAAGAATTATAGAATTTACTCTTCGTATGAATTATATGAATATATTAGAAAATTCATAAAATTATTTATGTCTAAAAGTATCTATAATTATGATGTAGTTTGTCCATCACTTATTTTTGCAGATGATTTTTCTTATTATAAAAATGGAATTCCAACTCTTATGGCAGGAGAAGATTTTGATAACTCCATATATTATGAAAATTATTATCATAGTACAATGGATAGTAAAAAAGCCGGATTTGATATAAAGACCTATGAAATGATTCATAAATTATATGGTAGAATTCTTTTTGAATTAGACCATTTAACAATAAAACCTTTGAATTTTAATACAAGATTTGAAATTATGAGAAAGGAGCTGTTACCTTCTATTGTAAGTAATGATTTAGAAAATGCCATTGATGACATTTGCATAACTTCAAAAAGTCTATCCCGGGTTATTAAATCTACAAATTCCCATTATATTAATCTTTTTGAAAGCAGAAATTTTATTGCCTGCACGTCTATAAATAAAAAATTTCATTATATTAATCTTATGTTATTTAAACTATTAAAAAGAATTCAAGACAGTTTTTTAGCATTTAACTGGAAACAAGATATTAATACCCTTACCTTCCCACACTCTGTAGCTATGAACAATATAGCTTTATTGACCAATGCTATTTCAAGTTTAAAAATAAGAAGTGAATCTTTAAAAGATATAGTAGAAAAATATATTAAACCTATTGATAACAATGAATTTGTTTTTGAATTTAGCAAGAAAACCTATGATTTCTATTCTTATAGAATACCATACGGCAACAGTGATTCCTTGGGAAGTAATATGATAAAAAATCCTAATGAAGATTTATATGAATTAGCACATTCTCTTAAATCAAAATATGATGAATCTAATCCAAATGTAGCTGATGAAATTAGTATTTTAGAAAATTCCTTGAAAAAACAACGTGATTATTTAAAAGAAATTTCTAATAAAGAGATTGAAGATATGAAAGTTATAATCAACTTAATTGATAACATTATAGCTGCAATAAATTAGTAATACAAAATTAAAATAAATTATGTTTATTAGGAATAAATGTTGCTATCTTATTTATTATTAATTGTAACAAAGTTTTCTTCTCTTCTGGGTCAGTGACTTCTAATAGATTACGAAAGTCCCTCAATGCACTTCTTACCATGCCTTAAAGCATAAGAAAACCCCCGACTAATTAATTAGTCGGGGGTTTTACTGAGGTGCTTAGGCTAACACTATTTTAATACAATTTAACAGATACAACTATGAATAAAATAAACAAAGTCATAGACTAACTTTTAGTAGCATCCATCCTTTTCATAATTTATTGAGACAGAATAATAAAATATTATGAATTAATTTTGAATTTTACGAACCAAGTTATAGATATAAAAAAACCTATTATGGGGGAAACTCCGTATCCCATCAATGGAACTGGAAAATTTCCAAATAGAGTAGAAATCAAAATAATTATAAAATACATACCAATGCTTACTGATAACAGTTTATATTTTTCGGGCGAAAAAAATATAAATGGCAACGGCAATATTACAAGAGAAATAACCCCTAAGCTAAGCCATAATATTCCCATATTTGCTAGCAACCTAACTATATTTTCAACATAAGATACAGGTGGTAATTCATCTAAAAATACCCATGAAATAATAATCAACGCAGAAAGTAACACTACAATACAAGAGCGAAAAATATTGTTATTAATCTTATTCCATAACAACATTATCATCGGAATAGCAAATGCAGTCAGCATAGAAGCATCAGGTTGCAGCGCAAGCAAAATTGATATAACTATTGTAATAGCAGCTGAAAACCACCAATCTCCTATTCGTAATAATTTCCATAGATCTATAATTATAATAGGTAAGACAATTACTGCAACTATAATAGTAGTGATATTGGTGCTTGCATTATTTTTAACTTTAGATTTTTTTATTTGAAATTTATATTAATGAATAACATTGTACAAATGTGATGCAATACTTTAATACCTCATTGTCTTTACATAATTATACCATTGAATTCAAAACTAATTTAATTATATTTATCTTTTTCAAATATACATGTTATCTTGTATCTTTCATAAAGCATAATTGCAAGCTAAAAATATAAATGTACATTTCCGAATTATCTTTCAAATGTTTGGTAAAAATACTTGTTGATATTTATGCTGAAAAAAAATGACTTATATAACTTCTATAGAAAAGTTTTAGAATAAAAACAACAGAGGAAGACCATCTCCCTGCTGTTTTCGTTCTGAATGGCTCATCAACTGGTGTTTTTGATTATCCAGTGTCTAACCTCCAGGAGTGAGCTGAACACCGCGGTGCCACACAGTGTGAATAATTTAGCGTATTAAAAAACCCCTCGAGATCTACTCAAGAGGTTATATATGCTTTTCTACATTTTAATTAAAACATAGTTTTCATTGCACTTTCATGGACACTTACTGTCTAAGATGTTTTTACCGAAACGATTAATCATATCCATTTTTATATGATTAATCGATTTGCTCGCAAGTACCTAGTTACGGTTAAGCCGCATCAATTTCGTCTAGAGTCTTACCTTTAGTTTCAATACCCCCTAAAGCAACCACTACCGCAACTACTGCGAACACTATAGTTAGCATAATAAATACATTAGTAAAGCCAGCCTGTTTACCATTAGTCTGATACATCACTCCAACGATGTAAGGAGCGGCTATTGCACCAATACGACCAATGGCAGCTGCCCATCCTGTTCCGGTGCCCCTAATACGTGTAGGATAAACTTCTGGTGTATAAGCATACAGCGCACCCCAAGCTCCTAGACTGAAAAAGTAGAGTAGGCATCCATAAACAAGCACAGTAGCTTCTGATGTCGCTTGACCAAATAAGTATGCTGCTAAGGCGGTGCCTGCTAAGTAGCTTACTAAAACTGCTTTACGACCAATCTTTTCTATAAGATACGCCGCACTGAAATATCCAGGTAACTGAGCAATGCTTATAATTAATGTAAATTGGAAACCCCTTACTAAGCTGAAACCTTTGCCCACAAGGAGAGTTGGAGTCCATAAAACAAATCCGTAATAACCAAAATTAATACCTATCCATAAAATCCATAACACAAGAGTACGCTTATAATAGGCTTTGGACCATAAATCCGAAAGCGTAGCATTACTCTTTTTCACATTTTCAATCTGGGCGGATACAGGCCCTTCATTATTCTTTACTCCCGCTTGTTTCTCCATTTTACTTACAATTTCATCTGCTTCTTTAAAACGCCCCTTTTCTTCCAAGAATAGAGGAGATTCCGGAATATTCCTTCTCAGAAAGGCTGCATACAGCGCTGGTACTCCTCCTAATATAAAGCCAATACGCCAGCCATAAATAGGGATCAAGAGGTATGAAATTAAAGCTGCAATAATCCATCCCCAAGCCCAGAAGCTCTCGAGCAAGACAACCATTCTACCGCGGGATTTAGCAGGTGAGAATTCACTAACCAAAGTAGATGCTGCCGGCAACTCTCCGCCCAAGCCTAATCCTGTTAAAAATCGGAAGAACAACAATACGCCAAAGTTAGGCGAGAGGCCTGATAATATACTAGATACTCCATATAACACAAGGGTAATCGTTACAACTGTTCTTCTACCCCATTTGTCAGCAACCGTTCCAGCAACAGCAGCACCAATAGCCATTCCAATCGCTGAAACACTGCCCAATAACCCTAAATCAACGGGAGTTAGTTTCCATACTTTTCCAATTGAAGCCATCACACCGGCTACCATCCCTTGATCCATGGCATCAAACATCCATCCGATACCTACTAAAAACAGCACTCTCCAAAGCATTGGCGTAACTGGCAATCTTTCAATTCTTTTCGAAATACTACTCATTTAATTCATCTCACTTTCTTCTTTAATATATTTCTTTTCTACGTTTCTCCATCTAAGTAACTTTTATGTTTTTCGTATAATATAACTGACATATCTACGACAATAACCACTTCCTTCATAAATACTTGCAATGATATAAATTTTATAACTTGAACATTTATAATATAATGTATACACATATGTATATACATTATATTATAGTGTATATACATATGTAAATACAATAGTTATATTAATTATTTAAAGCAACAATTTTCGTCATTTTGTGAGCAGTCTGAGGAAACATAAAACTCTTCTTGAAATATTTTTGCTAAAAAGTATACACACCCTGCAACTATCCTTATATAATGCAAAAAGGCATCTTGAATATTATAATCGATAAGAAGTTGAATACAATTCACGAATTATTTTTGAGACGGCTCGAGTGCGTTTTCTACCCCTTGGAGATAAGCTTTAGAGGTGAGCGTCGCACCACTGATTGTGTCCACTTGCAACGACTGAGCTTCGATTACTCTATTGAACAATTTATTTGTGAATTCAGGCGGTTGATTCTCTTTGTTCTTCAATAATTCAATATTAGTAACTTTACCTGAGGACACTATAACCCTAACTTCATTTCCCCTCCATTTGTACATTCCCCCCTCATACGACCCAAGATAAGTTCCGTCATTTAGCTTACTGAAATCTACTCCATTAAGAGGTAAATTTTTGGCCTCATTATGCTCTTTGAATAAATACGACCAGCCTATTGCTCCTCCCATACCTAAAAAAGCAATAATTACTATGGCTATAATCCATCCTACCATTTTACCTTTCCCCTTTCTTTTTGTTTTTATATCACTCTTACTTTTCAATTTAATCATTCCTTCGAAATTGTTTCCCTCACAGACTTCACAATTGTATTAGTTAATTTTTTAATATCTGCGTTATTTATTCGATAAGCTGCTATATCTTTACGGACAGGTTTCGGGTCAGAAGGCAATAGATCAGCGATATGAAAATCGATGAGTGCAATAGGTGCTTTTCCTACAATTTTCATGGTAAAACCTCTATTCTAATTATCTAATATATTTATTCTTATACCTTCACCAGCCTGGAAACATTCTTTTTTACAAGGGTCCAAGACCAGATCATTATAGCCAACAAGAGAAAGAATATCCCTTATTTTTGATTCATCGAGAGGTTTTGATTTATTTTTAACGCTGGTCCATAAGGTTACTAAAGGCCCAATGGTAACATCAAAGTGACCTTACAGTTTCCTTTAATGCCGCCTGAAGCGCTTCCTCCGCCTGTCCACCGAAAATTCTGTTGTTTATTACTGTACCCACCCATAGTTTCCAGACTGTGCAGTCATTATTTTGCTCAATTGCACACCTCCTTCTCCAGCCTTGGTGGGTTATTCCTTCTTAGAGCCATCCATCAAGCCTTTCATAGTAAATTCCGATAAGTATTCTAAAACGTGTGGAAAATATTGAATTCCAACCTCTTCCTTGTGTGTATCAATATTGATTAGAGCACCAAAAATAGCCATAATCATCTCAGCATCGATATCTTTCCTAAGTTTCCCTTCAATCTGCCAGTTTTTTACTATCTCTATAAAACTGTCGTATAGAAAATCAACATAATCAAGCCCGTTTTCTTCACAATAACTTTGTTCTATTTTATTAAAAACATCTTTGTTATACCATTCCTTTAATATAGGATTTGATCTCATGCCTTTAAGATTGAGAAACATCATTTCTTTCATAACATTTATGGGATCGGCCTCTAAATCTACGGACTCCATAATGCTCTTTTTCAGTTTCACGTTTTCTTCCAAATAAATCTCCATAAATAGTTTATCTTTTGAAGGATAGTAGTTATAAAACGTACCGGTAGCTATACCTGCCATTTTTGTAATTTCAGCAACATTTGTGTCTTTAAATCCCTTGGAAATGAACAGTTCTCTTCCACAATTCAGAATATCCGCTTTTTTATCAATCAAACCAATTACCTCCCTGTATTTTCAACAACACTTTTCGTATATTTAACTATATGACGACCTAAGTAATAATCGCTGTGAAAGTCTTGCCAAAGAATCTTGGTCTGTGGAATATATAGGCAAACCGGTCCAAAAAATTCTTCTCCCTTATCGAAACATAGCTTGCATCCCTAGCAAGACTCCAGGTGATACTCACTTAAGAAAACATATTGAAATTCGATTTTACCATATTGCTTCAAGTTTTTTTCAAATTCTTGAATTGCCTGATAGGTTCCTTTCTTTCATGTACTTCCTATAAAAGCAGTTATTTTTTTCAATTAATGAATCACCTCACAATTTGTTCATCTATACTATTAATAACCATTACAATATGAATGAATATTTTTAAGTTCATTCATATTGTAACATGGTTATATATTCCAGTCAATCCTGATTATTTTCTTATCGTGGAAAATCATTTGGCGTGTATTCAGCTTTCAGTCATATTCAAAGTTTTGCGTCTGCAAATCTTACGCATCTCTTCTATTCATTACCTTTTCACTCTATTTACTTTCTAGACGTTGCATCAATACTACATTCCCCATATGGCTGATCCACGCAGACTTATTAATATATTCCAATCTAATTCCATACCATCTTTAAAAGTGAAAGTTATTTTCTCTTTCGAATGCACCAATACTTTCATGCTTAGCTTTACGCTCCAGACGTTTATCATTGATTTCAATAAGTCCTTTTTTGATGGTTTCATATCTCTCAGCAAATGCTTTATACCTTTCTTCATATTCTGCTCCTTTGACATTTTTACGTTTCTTAAGCTCATGCTGAACCAGGTCAAACACCTCTGAAGTAATAATTGCTGGATGAGTATTTTCCGCATAATGTTTTGCAAGATTACCTTTGTTTAAAACTAAGGTTTTTGTTAAATGGTCCTTTATGTTCTTTTTCTGAAGTAAGGCATTCCCTATATATTTTTCATTTTTAATAATCTCAACAACCCTCTCTGAGTTCCAAATGCCGCCTCTTATTTATGTTATACCCATAGCTCTCAGCTTCTTGGCAATTAGATTACAGTACGTACCATCTATATAATCCTTAAAAATCATACGGACAATTTCTGCCTCTGACTTATTAATTTCAATTTCTAATTAATTAGTCTAGGGCTTTACTGATGGAGGCGACCCGTGCCTAACTATATCACTGTCCGTCGACAGAACTGACTTATATAAGTAATCTCTAATCTAAAATATTACAGAAACCAATTGCTTTAGAATTTAAATAACTTTATATCCTTATGAACATTTGCTTAGGTTGTCAAAATGGTAACATACACTTTTATTGAAAATTTGGAAGGTAAGAAAGAAATTCTAAAAGCATTCCAACTTCCCCTATCAATCCTTTTTAGAATAAACCGAACCAAATTGCATGGTCTTTTGTTATTTCATAGTAATCTGTAGGGTGCTAGGTTTAAAATATAATAAATACCGACAGTTATTCTTGGTTTTAACGATAATATAGTAAATATAACTATTAGGGGGATTATAAAATGGCAAATGAAATGTATTCAATAAAAACAGATACAGCAAAAAAAAGATTTATTATAGAATTAAATGGATTTTTTCAACTAGAAAAAGCGGAGCAGTTTGTAAAAGACTATAGCTTAGCACTAGCACAATTTAAGCCAAGTGAATATTCATTCCTTATTGACGCAAGATCTTTGGCAGTACTTAAGCCAGAAATTCTTCCAGTACTTTCTCAGTGTTACCAATTATATACTTCAAGCGGATTTAAGAAAATGGTATTTGTTGAACCAACAGTTGTATCCGCAAAAATGCAAGTAAAAAGAATTGCTAAAGAATCTAATCTTTCAGCAGTATTTGTTCCTTCACTAGAAGACGCAGAAAAAGAACTATAAAATAAACATTCTATTAACAGGGAAGATATCTCTAAATTTACTTATATCGGTGACAAATACGGTTATACTGGTTGTACTAGTCCATTTATAGCTTTTGCTACTGCTCTTTCAAACAACGAGATTCACTCAGGAGACCTAGTGATTTTCTGGTCAGTCGGTGCAAGAATTACTTCATGTTGTTTAGCCTTTAGACTCTAACTACTCCTCTATTTTTATGAAATATGGGTACAGCCAACATACGGGTAAAAACGACCCCCCTTTAGTTAACAGAGCTTTCACGGAAACTCCTTAGAGCCTGTGATTACTCATTTTTATTATCATTAATTTTTAGTGATTCCCCCATTTTTTTGCATAAAACACTTGACAAGTTTGTAAAATTTTGAGGTCCTCCTCTTA
>Ga0209540_10000245_pt1 | contig 61082 bp, 52 predicted proteins | sample BarGraIncu01121A_FD_184501 | JGI IMG/M metagenome (GOLD analysis project Ga0209540, IMG submission 184501) | Arctic peat soil microbial communities from Barrow, Alaska - Barrow Graham LP Incubations 011-21A (SPAdes) (version 2) | ecosystem: Environmental > Terrestrial > Soil > Wetlands > Peat... | reverse complement strand
TCATCCCGAACGAATCCACCCAAGCTAAAATTTGCAAATTTCTGGTTTCTAGGTGGATGAGTGAGGGATCTGTGTCTCCCTTAGCAGAACTTTGAAAAGATGTTGCCATTAGTAATTCGTCTACCGACAACGAATCTCCGTCACTTCCTCGATATCTATCTGACTTTATTATTGATTACCGACACTCATATAATATAAAATGCATTCACTCTTTTCATAGAAATAGCCAGAAGCTTGAAGACGGAAGACGGAAGTCGGAATATGAATCTTACTTCGTGCTCCTGTCTTCAGACTTCTGACTTTTAAAGCTACTTTTCAATTTTATCGTAGGATGCAACTATCCCTTTTATTAATGAGGAACTGAAACCGTTATGCTCCATTTCGTTTAAACCAACTATAGTACACCCTTTCGGTGTTGTAACTTTATCAATTTCATATTCAGGATGTTCCTTACGTTCAATTAATAGCTCGGCTGCTCCTTTAACCGTTTGGTTTACAATGGCACTTGCAGTTTTAGCGTCGAATCCGATTTGAATGCCTCCCTGGATCATTGCCCTTATAAACCTAAGAACATAAGCTACACCGCAGGCGCCCAATATAGTGGCAGATTGCATTAATTCTTCATCGATTACCATGCTTGTTCCGATAGAATCAAATAAAAGTTTAACAGATTCAACAGCTTCAATGTCAGCATCTTTATGACAAATACACGAAAGAGATTTACCTACACTGGCTGAAATATTGGGCATTGCTCTGAAAATTGGAATTGAAATTCCAACCACATCCTGGATCTTATTGATAGTAACACCTGCAGTGATTGATATGAGAATTTGATTCTTCGGATTCAAATGATCCCTTATCTCTTCAAGAACACTTACAATATTATAAGGCTTTACAGCAATTATAATCAGATTTGATTCTTTTATTGCACGTATATTGTCTGTAGTTACTTTAACTCCGAACTGTTTAAAATTGGAAAGCTCATTTATATTTCTTCTGGTGACTGTAATATTTTTTGAAGTTATTGTCTCCTCTTTCAAAAAACCCTGCAACATAGATAATCCAATATTTCCGCATCCAATAATCGATAGTTTTATATTTTTCATTGAATTGTTATTATTATGTTATCTTTTTAATCAAATAAAATACATTTATTCGCAAATATACGCCAAATGGTTAACAATTGACATATATAACTTACTTAATTATTAATATTTTAAAAAACGGCAAGATATTTTCAACCTGATCAACAATGCCACTTTAAGATAAAATCTGACCTACATAATTTAAATAAGCAAGAAATAATTAAATATCTTAGTAAAAAAATAAAACACGAAGTTGAAAAAACTAACTGCTAATCAAAATGAATATTATAGTTAACGGCGGAACACGTGGAATTGGAAAAGAAGTTGCACTTATTCTGGCACAGGATATCAACAACAGATTAGTTGTGATGGGAAGAAATGTGACTTCCCTGAAAAATCTTTCAGATAGTCATAAAAACATCCAAACAATATCTGTTGATCTATCTGTTTTTGATAGTCAAAGTAAGGCTTTCAAAAAGGTTGTGAATGAGTCCTTTAACAGTATTGACATACTAATAAATGTAGCAGGTTATCTTTCTGCAAAAGATTTCATGGAAACCGAAAATAGTGACGCCAGAAAGATGATGGAGATAAATTTTTTCGGTCCTGCTTCTGTAATTCGGGTTGTAAAACCGCTTATGGCACGAGGATCACATATAGTAAATATTTCAAGTATGGGAGGTTTTCAAGGGAGCGCAAAGTTTAAAGGACTTTCCTGCTACAGTGCCTCAAAAGCTGCGATAGCATGCCTTTCAGAGTGTCTGGCTATGGAATTTGCCGATTCAGGTATCAGTGTAAACTGTCTGGCCCTCGGTGCTGTTCAGACGGAGATGCTTGCAAAAGCTTTTCCCGGGTATAAAGCCCCGATTGATGCAAAAAAAATGGCTGAGTTTATATCTGATTTTGCTTTGAATGGACACAAATTCCTGAATGGAAAAATAATTCCGGTTGCCCTGAACAATCCTTAACCTCAACCTCAGCCTCAACCTTAAAGGATTATAAATAGGTTTTGATCTCAATTTTTCCATCCAGAGCGAGCAACCCATTAAAAGCAAGTGCTTTCATCTCATCTTCACCGGGATATACAACTACCTCTGAAATAAACCCTACCATTGTCTTTATACTTTCAACATGCGACTTTTGGTGAGCCAATCCACCAGTAAGAATAATAGCATCAACTTTCCCGTCCAGTACTGCCGCCATGGATCCAATCTCTTTGCCTATTTTATATGAAACAGCGCTGCTTATAAGCTTAGCCTTCTTATCACCCTCTTCTGCCATCCTGCAGACATCCTTAAAGTTGTTTGTTCCCAGATATGCCATAATTCCGCCCTTTCCGGTCAGCATTGACATTAGTTCAGAATGTGTATACCTGCCGCTAAAACACAAGTCTACCAGCTGTCCGGAAGGAAGACCTCCTGAGCGTTCAGGAGAAAACGGACCATCGCCATTAAGAGCATTATTAACATCAATGACCCTTCCGTTTTTGTGAGCACCTACACTTATACCTCCTCCCATGTGGACAATAATAAGGCTTAAATCCTCGTATTTTCTTCCAATTGATGCTGCATAAATACGCGCAACGGCTTTTTGATTAAGGGCATGAAAAATAGATTTTCTTTCTATATCAGGATGTCCTGAAAGCCTGGCAACAGGCTGTAGCTCATCTACAACAACAGGGTCAACTATATATGCTGTTGCGCCAGTTAATGCAGTTGCTATGTCAGCAGCAATTAATCCACCAAGATTACTGGCATGCTGACCTAAAAGCCCAGCTGACAAGTCATCAATCATTCTTTGATTTACCTTATATATTCCTGATTCTATAGGCTTTACGAGGCCCCCTCGTCCAACAATAGCAGCTATACAAGCTAAACAAGTTTTTCTTTCTAACAGCTCATTCATTATCAGATCTTTTCTGAAATGAAACTGATCAGAAATTTTTTCAAAACCAGCAAGATCTTCAGGTAAATGGCAGAGAGATTTTTCGAAAATCAATTTTTCTTCTTCAAAAAGAGAGAATTTGGTAGATGTTGAACCGGGATTGATTGCCAGGATTAATCGTTTTGCCATATAATTATTTGAATGGGATATGCTATTGTTATGTATATGATTCTAATGAGTTTAAGCCATCAGGCATGAAAGGACAATACAGAAATACTTGGATTTCTCGCTTTCGCTGCGGGACATTACAATAACGGGTTTTTCTGTTCCCCGTATTAATCCTGCCAATTCCCCATTTGCAAAAAGCATCAACCCTTTGTAGAATGGGTTACATGATTCCAGAGATGGAAACAGAAGTACATCAGCATCACCATTAACCGGAGTCTCCACTCCTTTTATTTCAATACTTTTCTTATCGCAGGCAAGAAAAAGATCAAGCGGCCCATCCATTATGCAATTTTTTATCTGCCCTCTGTCTGCCATTTTGCACATAATTGCATAGTCGACAGAATTATCAAAATGTCTGCTCATTTTTTCTGAAGCTCCAATTAAAGCAACCTTAGGCTTTTCAACACCAAACTTACGGGCCATTTCAATTGCATATCCTGCCATTGCGACCTTTTGGTCAAGGTCAGGAAAAGGGATTACAGCAGGATCGGTAATAAATAGAAGTTTGTTATATAATGGGATCTCCAACGCCGCCACATAGGTTAAGACTGAATTTGGGATCATTAATCCATTTTCCTTATCCATTACTGCCTTAAGAAACTTATCTGTTCCTACCAACCCCTTCATGACGATATCAACCTCACCCTTTTTTGCCATTCTTACGGCTTCAACCGATGCTATTGTTTCATTCTCTGACTCAACAATTATGAAAGTCTTTGCATCGATACCTTCGCTAGCACACATTTTAATTATTTCGGATGATCTGCCTATCATTATAGCTTCAATAAAGCCATTTTTTATAGCTTTATGAATCGCGCCAATGGTATTGGGATCCTGTGCCCAGGCAACAGCAATCCGGCGCTTCTTTTTAAGCGCCAGCACCTTTTTCTCCATCTGGTCAAGGGTTCTGATCATCTCTTTCTATTTATTTGCAGCTGCTGATAAAAGGATACTATCAAATTTTGCCTGTTCTGAGTCAGATCTTGATGTGAGAACTATTGGAACCAATGCTCCCAGTATAATTGAAGCAACTTTAGCTTTTGCGAAGAAAACAAGAGATTTATAAAGAACGTTTCCCACCTCAATGTCGGGCATCAGCAATAAATCAGTATCACCTGCTACTTCACTCCTGATTCCTTTATGCTGTGCACTTTCAAGGCTTACAGCATTATCGAAAGCGAGAGGACCATCTATAATACAATTTCTGATTTGATCGCGTTGATTCATTTTTGACAGTAGTGCCGCATGGAGTGTAGCTTCCATGTTCTCATTAACCATTTCTACTGCACCCAAAACTGCAACTTTTGGCATTGAATATCCAAGTTTATTAAGACATCCAACCGCATTATTGACAATGGCTATCTTCTCCTGCAAATTCGGAGCAATATTCATAGCAACATCTGTAACAGCAATTACCTTATGATATGTTTCAACTTCGAAAAGAGCAAAATGCGACAACAGATTGCCTGTTCGCAATCCCCATTCCTTATTGAGCACGCATTTAAGCAAGGTTGAAGAACCAATCTTTCCTTTCATCAGAATATCAGCCTGTTTACTGCTAGCCATCTTAACAGCTATTTCAACTGACATTTCCATGTCGGGTTCGTGAATTATCCGAATACCTGAAATATCGTAATTATTTAATGCGCAGATGTTCTGTATTCCCTCTTTATCACCTATAAGAATGGGTTCTATTATATTGTCTTTCCATGCTCTTATAACAGCTCCCAAAGAATGCTGATCCTCTGCAGCTGCAAGAACAAGTTTCCTTCTGGGTCGTCCCTCAACAAGAAGTTTCAGGTCACTTAAGTTTTTTAGCATGGAATATTATTTTAAGTTTACTTTTTTTTTGCTCTGTTCTCAACTATTGTTTTTGTATCAGAAGCAATTACAAATTCTTCATTTGTAGGAATAATCATTACAATAACTTTTGATTCTTTCCTGCTAATAATCATTTCTTTACCGCGAACTCCCTCATTTGCCTGTTTATCAAATTCAAGGCCGAGGAATTCGAAGTCTTTGCAAATATTTTCACGTGTTTCAGAACTATTCTCGCCGATACCTCCGGTAAAAATAAGTAAATCCACACCTCCCATTGCCGCAGCATAGGCTCCTATATATTTTTTTACCCGATAATCATACATCTTAAGAGCAAGAACTGCACGTTCGTCACCTTCTTCAGCAGCCGATTCAACTTCCCTCATATCGGAAGAAATTCCTGAGATGCCTAAAATGCCACTATGTTTATTTAAAAGTGTATTCAAAGAGGAATAGTCTATCTCTTCCTTTTCCATTATAAGAGTCAAGGCTCCTGCATCAATATCTCCTGACCTGGTGCCCATTATAAGACCCTCTACCGGTGTAAGTCCCATCGAAGTATCAAGTGATTTACCGTTTTTTATTGCGGTTATTGAAGCACCATTTCCCAGGTGGCAGGTAATAATTTTTTTGGAGCTATAATCTACATTCAGAATTTCGCATGCCCTTTTAGAAACATAACTATGACTAGTTCCATGAAATCCATAACGCCTTATTCCATATTTTTTATACAAAGAATATGGTAAGGCATACATGAATGAATAATCGGGCATTGTCTGATGAAAAGATGTATCAAAAACTCCTACCTGAGGTACATCAGGCAGTAAAGTTCTCATTGCATAAATTCCCTTTAGGTTTGCAGGATTATGAAGCGGAGCAAGATCTGAACAATCTTCCACACCTTTTATTGTAATATCATCGAGATAACAACTTCCCTTAAATGTTTCGCCGCCATGAACCAGGCGGTGACCAATTGCATCAATTTCGTTTAAATTCTTGATGACTCCCCTTTTTTTACTAATCATCAAACCAAGAAGATATTCTATACCACTTTGATGATCAAGTATTTCACCTTCAAGTTTTACTTTATCACCATCGAATCTTTCATTTTTCAGGAATGATCCTTTCAATCCTATTTTTTCAACTATTCCTTTCGCAAGAACTACACCGGAAGACATATCGAAAAGCTGATATTTTATTGATGAACTACCGCAGTTCAGAACTAATATTTTCATTATAGAAGAGTTTTTTTTAGTGCTGTTTTTGTTAAAAAAATTGTTACTTAATTTTCAATAGTGGAATTTTTTATAATTTTCATTCCATCTTTATTGTATTCATAAAAGCCTTTCCCTGTTCTTCTGCCCCATTGGTTAGCCCTTACAAACTTTTTCAGGAGAGGTGAAGATTTGTATTTCAAATCGCCAAATTCATCATAAAGGTTTTCGCACCATCTCAGAATTTTATCCAATCCAATTTTATCAGCCATCTCAAAAGGTCCTAAAGGTAAGCCGTAACCAACTTTCATGGTTAAGTCAATGTCTTCCATTGTTCCCACACCCTCCATTAAAATTTCACATGCCTCATTAATCAAAGGAACAATCAGACGTGTGCTTATAATCCCGGGTGATTCTTTAACAGGTATTACCTTTTTACCAATCAGATGAGCAAATTTTACTGTATTATCGTAGGTAGTCTGTGAAGTATAGAGGCCTTTGACAATTTCAACCACCCTTGCATCAGCTTCAGGAGTAAGAAAATGGAAACTTACACATCTGTCTTTATAGGTTAGATCGGCTGTAAGCTCAGTTATCATTTGAGTTGAAGAATTTGTTGCTATAATGGTGTTTCTGTCAACATGAAGTTCAATGTTTTTCAATATCTCTGTGCGGATATCATGGCTGCGATCACGATCATTGGTCTTTATTGCTTCAATTACAATATCACAGCCCTTGAAACTTTTATAATCTGTTGTTCCCTTTATCCTGGATAATATTCCCAGCTTTTCGGAATTTGTCATACCCCATCTTTCAATCATTCTATCCAACTCTTTGGCAAGTTCCTCATAAGCCTGATCAATTTTCTGCTGATTTAACTCCAGAAATATCACATCCAATCCTTTTGAGCTAATCATTCTTGCAATATTCTGGCCAACTGTTCCTGCACCCACAATTCCAACCCTCGAAAACATTGTTTTTGGCTTGTTATCCTTTGATAATCCGTAATCTTCCAGCCTTTCTTTATTCTCTGTCATTTTTGTATTATTAATATTGTAATTATACTTTTACGGGATATGATCAATTACTAAGGTTCTGCATTTTTCCTATTTTTTTAAACCAGCTGCCTGATTTGATGTGATTGCTATCATACTCACAATATCGCTAACTGAGCAACCCCTTGAGAGATCATTAATTGGTGCCGCCATTCCCTGCAATACAGGTCCGATAGCTTCTGCATGGGCCAGACGTTGAACAAGCTTATATGCAATATTACCTGAATTAAGATCAGGAAAGACCAGAACATTTGCTTTACCTGCAATAGGACTTCCTGGAGCTTTGCTTCTGCCAATTGCCTCTATGAGGGCAGCATCAGCCTGAAGTTCTCCGTCAATCTGCAGATCTGGGGCCATTTCTTTTGCTATCCGGGTAGCATTTACAACCTTATCTACCATTTCATTTTTAGCACTTCCTTTTGTAGAAAAACTTAACATTGCCACTCTTGGTTCGAAACCTGCAATTGCACGTGCAGTATGAGCCGTTGCAATTGCAATTTCAGCCAATTCTTTCTCATTAGGATTTGGATGTACTGCGCCATCAGCAAAAATAATTACACCGTTTTCTCCAAAACTTTTATCCGGAAGAATCATAATAAATGCTCCGGAAACAACTGAAATTCCGGGTGCGGTTTTGACATAATGGAAAGCAGGTCTCAGAACATCGCCAGTTGAATGATCTGCTCCGGAAACCTCACCATCTGCATCTCCGTTTTTAATCATAAGAACGCCAAGATAGAGAGGATCTTCAATTAACTTTGAGGCTTCTTCTCTGGTCATTCCCTTACTTTTTCTGAGTTCGACCATCATATCAATATAATGATCCTTTTTTTCATGTGATTTTGGATTTATAATCGTAGCTTTTGATATGTTTTTTAATCCCAGCTTCAAAGCATGTGCTTTAATCTCATCCGGGTCTCCGATAAGTATAATCTGAGCAAGTTTCTCTTCTAAAGCAATATCTGCTGCTTTAATTGTTCTTTCTTCGTAGCCTTCAGGAAGTACAATACGCTTGTTAAATTTCCTTGCATTTTGTTTGATGTTATCTAATAATTCCATTGTGTATCAATATATTAATGTGTTCGAAATATTTTTATAAATGTACGAAAAAAAAGTCCGATTAAACAATTTTGCAATACATGATTAATATCAGTAATATTATTCTTTCAACAATAGATCTAACAAAAATGCATAAGCAAAACATTGATTAAATCATTTTCTTAAATTAGCGGCTCTAAATTCTTTTACAGAAATGGATACATTAACTTCACGGTTAGAAATTCTTGGCAAAAGCCTTGATGGTGACATAAAACATGATAAAATAACAACAACTATCTATTCAACAGATGCTTCAGTTTATAAAGAAGAACCGGTAGCAGTTGTTTGGCCAAAGGGCTCATCGGATATCAAAAAAACTTTGCAATTCGCATCTAAAGAGAAATCCAGTGTAACTTTAAGAGCAGGAGGAACTTCACTTGCAGGACAGGTAGTTAGTTCAGGAATTATCGTCGATATCTCCAGATATATGAATAAGATTCTTGAGATAAATAAGAATGAAAAGTGGGTTCGTGTAGAACCGGGTGTGGTTCTCGATGAACTAAACATAAAACTTAAAGAATACGGTCTGTTTTTTGGACCTGAAACATCTACCTCAAACAGATGCAATATAGGAGGAATGGTTGGTAACAATGCATGTGGCTCACATTCTATTATCTACGGATCTACACGTGATCATACAATAGAGTTAAAAACAATTTTAAGTGACGGTAGTGAAGCGATTTTCGGACCTGTTGATTCAGAAACTTTTTCTGCTAAATGTAATCTGAATAATCTTGAGGGAAATGTCTATAGAAATATAAAAAAGACTTTGGAAGATGAAGTAAATAAAAAGAATATCCGTGAAGGTTATCCTGATCCTAAAATTCACAGGAGGAACACAGGATATGCCCTTGATCTTCTACTCGATTCAAAAGTTTTTGACAATAAGTCGAACACGAAGTTCAATTTTTGTAAACTGCTTGCAGGATCTGAAGGGACACTAGCAGTTACGACAGAAATAAAACTGAATGTTGTCCCACTACCTCCTGCAAATAAAGCACTTGTATGTATTCATCTTAATAAAAGGAATGAAGCTTTCCTGGCTAATCTTATAGCATTAAAGTATAAACCATCAGCAGTTGAGATGATGGATAACAGGATACTTGATCTGACTGAGGATAATATAAGTCAGAGAAACAACCGCTTTTTCCTCGAAGGAAAACCTGAGGCAATAGTAATTGTAGAGTTTGCAAGGGACACGGCTGAAGAAATTGATACTCTTTCTTCTGATATGATCGCTGAATTAAAACATGCAAATTATGGTTATGCTTTTCCTATTGTAAAAGGAAAAGATATATCAAAAGTATGGGATTTACGGAAAGCAGGTCTTGGGGTTCTGGCAAATATGAAAGGAGATGCAAAACCAGTTGCTCTTATTGAAGATACGTCTGTTAATGTTGAACAATTTCCTGATTATATCGCAGATATTGAGAAGATGCTGGCCAGCCACGGCAAAGATGCTGTATTTCATGCTCATATCGGTACAGGAGAGCTTCACCTAAGGCCTATTCTTGACCTTAAGAAACAAGATGATGTTACCCTTTTCAGAACCATCGGACTGGAAACTGCTCATATTGTAAAAAAGTACAACGGGTCATTAAGCGGTGAACATGGCGACGGTCGTTTACGCGGAGAGTTCATTCCTCTGATCCTTGGTGAACATAACTATGAGCTTCTTAAAGATGTCAAAAAATGCTGGGATCCTGAAGGTATTTTAAACCCTGGAAAAATCACAGATACTCCGAAAATGGACACATCCCTCCGTTACATTCCAGGAAGACTTACCCGTGATATAGATACAATTTTTGATTTCTCTTCAAGTGACGGAATAATAAGGGCTATAGAAAGATGCAATGGGTCGGGTGACTGTAGAAAATCAATAAAAATAGGCGGAATAATGTGTCCCAGTTTTATGGCAACAGGAGATGAGGATAAAACTACCAGAGGAAGGGCTAATGTTATACGTGAATTCATGAGTAAAGATGGAGATCCATGGAATCATAAAGAGATTTATGAAGTGCTGGATCTTTGTCTTGCCTGTAAAGGATGCAAATCAGAATGTCCTTCCGGAGTGGATATTGCAAAGATCAAATCTGAGTATCTGCAGCATTGGTATGATAAACATGGAATGCCTTTAAGATCAAGAATAATTGCATATATTTCAGTGATTAATAAGATAGGTTCTGTTGCTCCTCCTGTATTCAACTTTTTCCTGAAGAACGGGTTTACCTCCTGGATTATTAAAAAAGCAACTGGCTTTGCTGCAAAAAGATCTATACCTTTATTATATAAGACAACCCTCAGAAAATGGGTAAGAAAAAACCTTTCAAAAATAAATCCGGAGTCACCAAAAAGTTCGGTTTATCTGTTTATCGATGAATTCACTGATTATAATGACACAGAAATCGGTATTTCAGCAATTAAGTTACTTACATCATTAAATTATAAGGTAATAGTTGTTAACCATAACGTGAGCGCAAGGACTTACCTTTCGAAAGGACTGGTTAGAAAAGCACAGAAAACAATAAGAGAAAACATCAATGTATTTTCAGGACTCATCAGCAATGAGGTTCCGTTAATAGGTATCGAACCATCAGCTATTTTAGGTTTCAGGGATGAATATCCGGAATTAGCAGGAAAGGATTTGAAAAAATCAGCAGATACGCTGGCTGTAAATTGTCTTTTACTTGATGAGTTCATTTCAAGGGAATTCAAAGCAGGTAAAATTGATCGTAGTTTATTTACAGATGAGAAGTCTCAGGTTCTGTTACATGCTCATTGTCAGCAGAAAGCAATAGCCTCTTCGACAAGCACTAAAGAAATGCTTTCAATACCGGTAAATTATACTGTAACCGAGATTCCATCGGGATGCTGCGGTATGGCTGGTTCTTTCGGGTACGAAAAGGAGCACTTTGATCTGTCCAATAAGATAGGAGAACTGGTGTTATTTCCGGAAATCAGAAAAAGCGCTGAGGGAACAATAATCGCAGCACCAGGAACCAGTTGCAGGCATCATATTAAGGATGGAACAGGAAGGATCGGTTTGCATCCTGCAGTGGTGCTTTATAACGCTCTTAGGAAATGAGGGGGAGAATGGGAGAATGGAAGAATGGGAGAATAGAAGATCCAAAGTCAATTGTTGATTGTGAAATCATCTGCGTCATTGAGAACGGGGAATTTCTTTCTGAAATCTGATAATTCAGTCATTGATATATCTCCTGTTATTGAGGTCTCTTCGTTTATATTAGCAGATTCAATTATCTGACCATACGGATCAATTATAGCTGACTCTCCGCAATAAACCAGGCCTTTTCCATCGGTGCCCAATCTGTTTGCACCAGCAACATAACATTGATTTTCAATAGCTCTGGCTTTCAGAAGCGTGTTCCATACTTCATTTCTGCTTTCCGGCCAGTTAGCAGCATTTATCATGAGGTCATACTCCCCCCTGTTCCTGCTCCAAACCGGGAAACGAAGATCATAACAGATAGATGGCCTTATCCTGACGCCTCTGAAACTGAAGATCAGACCTTCCTTTCCTGCTGAAAAAAACTTATCTTCTCCTCCCATGCTGAAAAGATGCCTCTTATCATAATACCAGAATTCATTCTGAGGAGAAACAAAGACCCACCTGTTAAAGAACTTATGATCTTCTTTCACAATATAACTGCCGCAAATACCAAAGTTTCCTTTCAGAGCTGTGTCTTTCATCCACCCGAATGTTTCAGAATGAGGTATTTCTCCTAATTGCCCGGTATTCATTGAAAATCCAGTGTTGAACATTTCAGGCAGAATAATGATATCGGTCTTATTATAAAGAGGTGTAATGATCTTCTCAAGGCCTCTGAAATTGCTTTGTTTATCTTCCCAGAATAAATCAGATTGAATTATTGATATCTTCATAATTTATATTTGAAATAACAACTCGGAAACAGACTAAAATAAAAAATACAGGTCTGAAACAAACCTGTACTTCTATATATTTAAAAATCAAGAAGATTTATTTTTTATGAATTGAGTTGTAATAATCTGTAAAAATTCCATTTACGAGTGGTTTGTAATAGAGCCAGAAAAATCTTCGTGCATCATCAGGTTTATCTGAATAAAGGAATGCTTTTAGTTTAAAGCCTCCCATAAATCTGGATGTCCAATATGGAATATCATAATTAGCGAAATCCCCGGAGAAATAATAAATTCTATTAGTGACGGGCTCCTGAATAACAGCCGGAAATTCAGAGGTAAGGCTATTCTCAAACAAAATAGTATCCCCGATTGCAGATGTTTCTATTTTAAATTTTGATACTACATTATTCTCTTTAGGGTCTATAATATCGAACCATTTATCAAAAGCAACTGACCCGGTTACTCCATACTTTTTACAATTCACGCTGTCAGTAATAATATGTGGCATAGCATTTTTAAGCTGGTTACCTTCCTCAAGTACAATTATATATTTATCCTTTAATAAAACAATACCCGGTTTTTTATAGGTCCAGGGCTTTCTGTATTGTTTTCTGAACATGGCTGTCATCCAAATTGGAAAATCAATACCTGTTGTATCGAGTGTGCTAAAATATTTACCTGTCCAACCTGAAAATGTTATACCTAGCTTTTCCTGAGTTCTGAAGGATTCTAATTCTGCTGTTGGATAGTCAAATGAATTATACTCCATAATAATAAGCTTGTTCCTGTCTTTCATTTCCTTAATTAGCAGGAAGTCAGTATTATTTAGGCCGCCATACATTTTTCTCGATTTACGGCTTTTATTTAATCCCAGGAACCAATCGTTCGTATATACACCATATGTGTCAGCAAAGTAGATTGCATCATTTTTTTCAGCAAGTCCAATAACGTCAGTCAGTCGGTAATCATTCCTGTCCCATAATTTTTCACGCAGGGAGATTTTTGGGATAAATCCGTAATAATCCTTTTTGTAATTATAACTTCCCCCTTCTTTCTTAACAAATCTTTCATTTGTAAGGATCCAGTCAAATGACTTATGCTTTTCACGGTTAGGGTTTGGCACAGTCTTGTCAACTAAAATAATATCCAATGGCTTTTTGGATTGAAAAGTCCATCGGATCAGATTAATTACCGGCAGGGCAATTACAACTGCCAAAATGATAACTACAATAAGCAGGGCTTTTTTCATAACTGAATATATCTGAATGTATTCAAATACAATAACTAATATCGATTAAAGGTCAAATGTAAATTTCAACTGTTAAAAGTATTAATTTATTTATTTTAATGAAAATAATTTTGATGCAATTTAGTAAAAATTATTGAACCGCAAAACTCTTAGTATCCGCAAGCTGAATTATTACCTCTTTTGTCTGCTCCGCCAGCCTTTCTCTTGTCAGGAAGCAACATAATTGCATTAACTCTTCCTATTGATGTTCTGACTTTTAGCTCGTAGCCCATATTAGTGAGCTTTTGATAAGCAAGACTGTCAATCCGGTTTTTCTCAAAGTATACCAAATCAGGAAGCCATTGATGATGAAATCTTGCAGCATCAACAGCTTCTTCTATACTCATTCCAAAATCCAGAACATTCACAATAACCTGAAATACAGAGGTTGGGATAGTAGAACCTCCGGGAGAGCCAATGACTAAAAAAAGTTTTCCATCTTTTTCAACAATTGCAGGTGTCATAGAACTCAGCATCTTTTTTCCTGGTTGAATTGAATTGATATCCCCTCCAACAAGACCATACATATTCGGGACACCTGGTTTAACAGAAAAATCGTCCATTTGATTGTTTAGAAGGAATCCTGCACTATCTACTACAATACTGTTTCCGAAAGTATCATTCAAGGTTGTTGTTACCGATACTGCATTACCTTTTGAATCAACCACAGAATAATGTGTAGTTTCTTCGCTTTCATATCGTTCCGGAGATCCATGGGTTGTCTGGGATGAAGGGGTAGCTTGATTTTCATTAAAATTACTCATCCTGTTAATCAAATATTTTTTATTTACTAACTGATTAACGGGTACTATCATGGACTCAGGATCGCCCATAAATTCAGAACGATCTGCGAAAGCTCTCCTTTCCGCTTCTACCATTAGATGAATTGTTTGAGAGGAGTTGAATCCCCATTTCCGCAATGGAAATGGTTCTATCATACTGAGTAGTTGTACCAGAATTATCCCTCCACTGGAAGGAGGCGGAACAGTTATAATTTTATATCCTTTATAATCAGAAAAAAGAGGTACTCGCAAAACTGATTTGTATTCATTTAAATCACGTTCGGAAATAATCCCGTTTCCTTTTTTCATTTCCCTCAATAAAAGATGTGCTGTTCTTCCTGAATAAAACCCATCTTTGCCATAATCCCTGATTCTTTTAAGCGTTTCAGAAAGGTCTTTTTGAATCATAACATCACCTTCTTTCCACAGCGAATCTTTAACAAAAGCAGTTTTGCCTGAGTTTCTTGCAATGAATTTCGACCTGTTGGAGTTGAAATCTTCAGCCTGTTCCCTGGTCAGGATAAAACCATTTTCTGCAAGTTCTATTGAAGGCTGAATAACATCTTTAAATGATAGTTTTCCGTATCTGGAATGAGCAGTTATCAGTCCATCAACAGTACCGGGTACACCGCTTGCCAGATGAGTCCCGGTACTTAAACCCTCCGTAACATTTCCGGATTTATCAAGAAACATATTGCGGGATGCAAGTAAAGGAGCTTTCTCCCTGTAATCAATCACATCGGATTTTCCATCATTTGTCCTGATAACCATAAATCCACCTCCTCCAATATTTCCAGCTTCCGGAAAGCATACTGCCAGAGCAAATTCAGTAGCCACTGCGGCATCAATAGCGTTGCCACCTTTCTGCAAAATTTTTATTCCGATTGATGAACTTTGGGGATGTGCGGAAACTACCATACCACTATCGGCTGTAATTCCAGATTTTTCTGCAATACCAATATCCTGTTTAGGTGATTTGCCAGTACAAGCTGATAAAATAGTTATAATAAGAAAGAGTGAAATATATTTATTCATGATAAGCAACCTTATTGTGTTTCGCAATTATAACTAAAACTAGTAATAAATGGTTGCATGAAGATAATATCTGCAGGAACAAAAAGGTTTTTATTACTTTTACGCAAACATTTTTATAATGCAGCCAAATCAACCACTTGCTGAAAGGCTCAGACCAAGAGAACTTGGAGAATTTTGCGGTCAGGAGCACCTGGTAGGCAATAATGCTGTCTTAAGGAAAGTTATTGAATCGGGAAATATCCCTTCATTTATCTTATGGGGCCCTCCGGGAGTTGGAAAAACAACCCTCGCATTGATTATTGCAAATACTCTTAAAAGGCCTTTCTTTCATTTGAGTGCAGTTCATTCAGGTGTTAAAGATGTCAGAGAAACTATCGAGAAAGCAAAGAATCAGCAATTCTTTAACCAGCCTAATCCAATTCTGTTCATTGATGAGATACATCGGTTTAATAAGTCCCAACAGGATTCATTACTTAGCGCTGTTGAGCAGGGCGTCATAACCCTTATTGGCGCTACTACAGAGAATCCTTCCTTTGAAGTTATTTCTCCTCTCCTTTCACGTTGCCAGGTATTTATAATGAAGCCTTTAACTGAAGAGGAACTTGTAAAATTAGTGAATAAAGCTCTTAAAAAGGACAGCTATCTTTCTGCCTTCGATATTGAAATAACAGAATATGAGGCATTTATACGTGTTTCAGGAGGTGATGCACGAAAGCTTTATAATGCTCTTGAACTGGTAGTAAGTTCGGAAGCTGATGAAGCTTCTTCTGAAAAAATAATAATTGATAATGAAAAGGTTCTAAAGCACGTCCAGAAAAACCTTGCTCTTTACGATAAAAACGGAGAGCAGCATTATGATATTATATCTGCATTTATTAAATCTCTCAGGGGAAGTGATCCGAATGCAGCTGTTTATTGGCTTGCCAGAATGGTTGAAGGTGGCGAAGATCCTAAATTTATTGCCAGGAGGATGCTGATACTGGCTGCAGAGGACATTGGGCTTGCAAACCCGAATGCGATACTTCTTGCCCAGGCATGTTTTGAAGCTGTTAATGTTATAGGGTGGCCGGAATCGAGAATTATTTTATCAGAGGCAGCAATATATCTTGCTACTTCTCAAAAAAGTAATTCAGCTTATATGGCGATAGAGTCTGCAATCGGAACAGTTAAAAGTGAAGGCGATCTACCTGTTCCTTTACATATTAGAAATGCTCCTACAAAACTCATGAAAAACCTGGGTTACGGAAAAGAGTACAAATATGCACACAGCTATACTGGGAATTTTGTTCCCGATAAATTTCTCCCTGAAAAATTAAATGGAACCGTATTTTACGATCCGGGAATCAATTCCAAAGAGGAAGAGATAAGAAAAAGACTTTCACAAATGTGGAAGGATATTTACAATTATGATAAGAAATAAAAGATTTTTTTAACTTTGTTTAAATATGTCAAAACTTTCAATAAATATTCCCGGGATAAAATTCAATGAAACCGGCAATTTTCTCTTAATTGCGGGGCCGTGTGTTGTTGAAAGTGAGGAAATTGTATTTGAAACAGCTGAGCATATGAAAAAGCTGTCAGAAAAGTACATGATCCCTTTTGTCTTTAAATCATCGTATAGAAAAGCAAACAGATCAAAGGGAGATTCATTTACCGGAATAGGAGATATAAAAGCACTAAAGGTATTAGCAGAAGTCAGGAGGAAGTATTCAGTACCGGTGATAACCGATATTCACAACCCGGATGAAGCTGCTATGGCTGCAGATTATGTAGATATTCTCCAGATACCTGCCTTTCTATGCAGACAGACAGATCTTTTGACAGCTGCTGCAAAAACAGGCAAATGGATCAATATAAAGAAAGGCCAGTTCCTCTCGGGGTCATCAATGAAGTTTGCAGTTGAGAAAGTAAGAGAGTTTGGAAATGACAATATTTCGCTTACCGACAGGGGCAATATGTTTGGATATCAGGATATTGTTGTTGACTTCAGGAATATTCCGATTATGCAGAAAATAGGTGTTCCGGTTATAATGGATATTACCCATTCTCTGCAGCAACCTAATCAGGAAGAAGGAGTTTCAGGAGGAAGGCCGGATATGATCGAGACTATTGGGAAAGCAGCAATAAGTGTTGGTGCCGACGGTATTTTTATTGAAACTCACCCTAACCCGGCCGCAGCTAAGTCTGATGGCGCGAATATGTTGAAGCTCTCTGAAATGGAAAAACTATTAATTAAACTCGTTGCATTAAGAAAAACAATAAATTCATTTTAATTACCTTAATTTTAAAACCAATTACATGAAAAAAATTCTATTCGTACTGGCAGGACTCGTTGCAGTTACTGCTATTAATGCTCAGACAATTAGTGAAATTGTCAAAAACTATTCTGCAGCAATCAAACAAGACAAGCTGGCAAATGTAAAAACCATTAAAGTTACCGGCAAAATGTCGGCCATGGGCATGGAAATGCCAATGGTAATGTTTATGAAGAACCCTAAGAAAATCAAGACTGTTATAAGTTTTAACGGACAGGATATGGTTACTACGTTTGATGGTGAAAAAGGATATATGATAAATCCAATGATGGGTTCATCAGATCCGGTTGAACTGACAGGTTCCCAGCTAAAACAGGCTCAGAATAATAACGCTTTCGATAATGCTCTGCTTAATTATTTTAAAAATGGTCAGTTAACACTTGAAGGAGTGGAGAATGTAAATGACAAACCAGCTTATAAATTAAAAGCAATGGAAGGTACAAATCCTATCTACCTTTTTATTGATAAAGCATCTTCCATGCTGGTAAAAACAAGTGCTACAGTTGATCAGATGGGCCAATCAACCAATGTTGACTCATACATGACCGATTATACTGAAATTGACGGTGTTATAATGCCAAAGAAAATCACTGCCATGGCAAATGGAATGGAAGCCGCTGTTATAACTTTCGATAAAATTGAGGTGAATATCCCAATGGAAGACAGTATATTTAAACTGAAGTAGTAGTGAGGGTTTACTGAGCTAGCTTAGCTGACCAAAAACCATAACATACCTGTAGAGACGCCCAATTTGGGCGTCTTTACTATTATAAGTCAGCCAGTTAGGAAGCATCCAAGGTGATGCACAGTTATAAAAAGTAGAGACGCCCAAATTGGGCGTCTCAATAATATGCAGCTGGCCTGTAAGCCGGTTTCTGTACGGTTTTGGTTTCTGCGAAAGAAAATAAAACCGGTTTCCATCATTTATCTCGATCACACATCGCTGTGTGACTCCTACGACCTACCCCCCGGCATCGGACGAGCAGTCCTGAAAGCCGGTATACATGGTCTTTCAACCCATCAGGCGTACGGCTCCCGATGTTGCCACTGGGACCGGTAAGCTCTTACCTCACCTTTTCACCCTTACCCCGTTCTTACCATGTAAAAACAGGGCGGTTATTTTCTGTTACACTACTACACCCTCGCGGATATCTTCCCGTTAGGAAGCATGGTGCTCTGTGTTGCCCGGACTTTCCTCCCTCCCATAAAGGAAAGGCGATGGAACGGCCTGCTGCCCTGCAAAGTTAATAATTTGTGGCAAATTGGGATACCTTATAATAATAGTTATTTTTGCCTTTTGTAAAAAAGACAAAAGTAAAAAGACAAAAGGTGATTGTAACATGAAGATTCAAAATTATTTATGCGAGAAATAGATCTCAACGATTACGATTATGATCTGCCAGAGAACAGGATTGCCCAACATCCTGTTAATGAAAGAGATTTATCACAATTGCTTGTTTATAATCATGGTATATTAGCTAAAGATATTTTCAGGAATCTCAGCTCTTATCTCCCCTCCGACTCCCTCCTTGTTTTTAATAATACCCGAGTTATAAGAGCACGCATCTTTTTTCAAAAAGATTCCGGAGCTAAGATAGAAGTCATGTGCCTTGAACCACTCACTCCTCCGGAATATGAATTATCCCTAAGTTCTGAAGATTCAGTTGAATGGAAATGTATAGTTGGAAATCTTAAAAAATGGAAATCAGGCTTCCTTACAACACCTTTTATATATAATGACAAGCAGTATATTCTTAAAGCAGAAAAAATTCAAGCTGAAAAGGAAGCGTGGAGGATCAGATTCAGTTGGGATTGTAAGGGAATAAGTTTTGGCAAAATACTTGATACATCAGGGCATATTCCGCTTCCTCCCTATATTAACAGAGAGGAAGACGTAAAGGATCTTGAGAGGTATCAGACAATCTATTCCAGTATCAGCGGATCAGTTGCAGCTCCAACAGCAGGATTGCATTTTACCGATAAAGTACTTGAAGGGCTAAAAGCGAAAGGAATAAAATCGACTGAAGTAACACTGCATGTCGGAGCCGGCACTTTTCAACCTGTAAAATCAAAAAACATTTATGATCATGAAATGCATTGTGAACATTTCTTTGTTACAACTAATACACTTGAAACCTTGCTTAAGAATGAGGGAAAAATAATTGCAGTAGGAACAACTTCAGTAAGAACTATTGAAAGCCTTTACTGGTTAGGAGTTAAATTAATTATTAATCCGTCAGGAAGTAAGTCAGAACTTTCTTTGGGACAATGGGAAGTTTACAATATGGAAAGGGACGTATCGTTAAAGGATTCATTAGAAGCTTTATTAAACTTTATGAAAGATCGTACATTATCTTTTATTCATGCTTCCACCAGTATAATGATCGTTCCGGGCTATAACTTTATGATGATAAATGGCATTATTACAAACTTTCATCAGCCTAAAAGTACCCTCCTGCTTCTTATATCTGCCTGGATAGGTAATAACTGGAAAAAGACATACAAATTTGCATTAGAAAACAATTTCAGATTTTTGAGTTATGGTGACTGCTCATTATTTTTTAGATAATAACATATTTATTCAGCAAATAATTAGTCTATAACGAAATATTTAGTTTAATTTTGATAATAATTTGAATTTTTGTTTATTTGCCACCAAATGAATTTATAATGAACGATAACAGATTAATGCAACAGGTTACAGCCATCTTCTCAACATTTATGGTACTTTTTTATTTAGGAGTTGGAAGTTTTCTGTTATTCTCGAATAATTTGAATTATATTGACAGACCTATCCGTGTAATAATGGGATCGACTTTCGTATTTTATGGGTTGTACAGGGCTTACAGAGCTTATGTTAAAATTATTGAGGTTTTCTTTAATGATGATAATAACAAAGAGTAAATTATTTTTTAAACAAAAAAAATCTTAAAAAAAAAGAGTTTTATATTTTTCAATCCCGGATTGGCATAACCTTTGCGGGTAATCATTAGAAGAATAAATAAACTTTAACTAATTTTAAGAATATGAAGAGAGTATCAGTTATTCAAAATTTTATTATTATTGCGTGCCCTAACAAAAATTTCAGATACGAAAATATAGTGAACAAGAAGACCAGTCATAATATTTTATTGAATATGCATTATTCGGTTTTTGGATTGATGATGTTTTTGGTATCGTGCGCCGGCGGAAACAATTCTGTATTGAATGAAACTCCTACAAGAGGGAATATCAGGATCACAGCAGATGAGTCATTTCAACCGATAGTTGAGACTGAGATATATACTTTTACTCATTTGTACCAAAATGCAAGGATCAAAGCTGACTATAAGCCTGAATATGATGTAATTAATGATTTTATGAATGACTCTGTGAAGGTTATTGTGACAAGCAAAAAACTTTCAGATTATCAGATACAGTACCTTCGCGACACTCAGATTATAGCCCGTACAACTACATATGCCTACGATGCACTTGCAATAATTACAAATAAGGAAAATAAGGATACCCTCTTAAAATATAATACAATAAAAGATATCTTCCAGGGTAAAATAAAAAATTGGAAAGAGGTCAATGAAAAATCTAATCTGGGAAACATCCGAGTTATTTTTGATAATAACAAATCAGGTAATATCAGATATTTTAAAGAACTTTTTGAGATTAAAGATTCTCTTCAGGGAAACTTTTTTGCTGTTAAGAATAATCCTGAAGTTATTGATTTTGTATCAAGAAACCCTGATGCACTTGGAATAATAAGCGTTAACTGGATAAGTGATAAAGATGATTCACTCAGTTTCAGTTTCACAAAAAAGATTAATATTGTAGCAGTTTCACAGCAATATGTTAATGATGGATATTATTACCGGCCGCAACAGGGTTTTATTTATGACAAATCATATCCGTTTGTAAGAGAAATTTACCTTATTTCGCGTGAGACATTTGCGGGATTGGGTTCTGGTTTTATTAGCTGGGCATGTGCAGAGCAGGGACAGAGGATTGTTTTGAAATCAGGGCTTGTTCCGGCCACAATGCCGATCAGGCTGGTGCAGATTAAACATTAGGTTGGGAGTAAGACCTAGAGACAGAGAGACTAAGAGACTAAGTGACTTAGAGATAAGGATTAGAGAGAATGAAGAATTATAGTAACAAAGAATAACATTTCAGGAATAATTAATAAAATTGATTTCAAATAACGAAGCTATGAAACGTTTAATTTTAAGACCGGTAATATTACTGGCAGGGTTATTAACAGTTATTGCAATTAATATCCAGGCACAGGATTTGAACTCTGCTATCACTCTCACACGGAGTGAGCAATACGATAAGGCAGAAGCAATGTTTCAGCAACTAATAAAAACCGAGCCCGGAAACAGCAAGAATTATTTTTATTTGGGAGAAAATTATCTATCAGACTATTTTGCAGATACAATTTCCAACTCATTAACTGTTATGGCAAAATCTGCAAAGGAAATATACCAAAAAGGGGTTGACGCCAATGCTAATGATCCGCTAAATTATATTGGTTTGGCAAAAGTTGCATTTTTGCTTGGAGATAATAAGACTGCAACAGAAATGCGTGCTAAAGCAAAGAGTTTTCTACTTCCATATAAAAATATCAAAAAGATAAGCCCTCCTGCCAAAGATTATGCGTTTGCATTAGCCAAAATAGCTGAATCATATATTAAGGATGGCGATGTTGACACTGCCTTGGCTTTGCCTCTTGTCAGAGAAGCTATCAAAATTGATAACAAGAACAGAGATGTATATTTAATCGCAGGTGATATATATATACTGGTTAATGACGGTTCAAAAGCAATCATGTTTTATAACCAGGCGCAGTTTGCAGACCCACAGTCACCAACAGCAAATATGAAAATCGGGAACATTTATGTTAAAGGTAAAGCTCTTCAGGTAGCAATTCCTTATTTTGAACAGGCAATACAACTTAACGCAAACTACGCTCCGGCTTATCGTGAACTTGGACAGTTATATTTTCAAGCCGCGAAGTTAGATCTAGCTACCGAGAATTTTAAAAAATACCTCGATCTTACTGCCGGTAACATTCCGGCTAAAATAAGGTATGTGAATGCACTTTTCTATGCAAGGGATTATGATGGAGTTATTAAGAACGTTGAAGATATATTCAAAGTTGACAAATCAAGAACCTACATGAATCGTATAGCCGGCTATTCGAGCTACGAAAAGAATCCACCAGATTATAATAAGGCATTATCTTATATGGAGACACTTTTTAAAACAGTTGCTCCGGAGAGGATCATTTTGAAAGACTACCACTATATGGCAAGGATTCTGATCAAGAAAAATCAGAATTATACAAAGATGGTCGATGAACTTACCGCAAACAAAGCGCAACTTGATAAAGATAAAACCAAATATTCAGCTGCCACAGCTACTGATAAAGCAAAACTTAAACCGGCTCTTGATGCACTAACTGCAAAAGTAGCTGGCGAGGAACAAGATGTTGCAAATGCAGATGCAGAAATAACAAGAGCTTTTGGTGAATATGCAAAATTACTGGCATTTAATCCTGACGACAAAAACCTGCTTAATGAGATCGCAAGTAGTTACTATTCATTCAAGAAATATGAAGGTGCAGCAAAAACATGGTCAAAACTTCTGGACCCTTCAAAAGACAACACTGAGGATCTGATGCGAATCGGAAGAGCATATTATAATGCTGAGAAATACAAAACCGCTGATTCAGTGTTTACTGCGGTTACTATTAAATCTCCGGGTTACATTCCGGCGTATATTTGGATTGCAAATACTTATTCCAAAATGGATCCGGACTATAAACTGGGACTGGCAAGACCAAAATTTGAAAAACTTGTTGAAGTTGCTGCATCCGATTCAATTAAAAATATGGCTCCATTGATGGATTCATTCAAATACCTCAGTTACTATCACATGGTGAACGATAATTACAATTCAGCAAAAGATTATTATAACAGAATGATAAATCTTGATCCAGGTAATAAGGATAATAAAATATTGGGCTATAATGGTTTGGGAAGTCTTGATTACAGGATGGCAGGTAATGAAAAAACTATTGAAGGAAGACTTCCTTATCTTACAAAATCAGAGGATTCATACAGTAAAGCCCTTGCATTGGATCCTAATAACCTTGCTGCTAAAAATATGCTTAAAGTTGTTCAGGATTTTAAAGCGCTTGTAATTAAAGGTATCAATCCAAATGAAATAAAAGGCGCTGTTAAAAATGCCGCAGGACAACCGCTGCCATATGTTTCAATAAGGGTCAAAGATACTGCTGCCGAAAATATGACCAATACCAAAGGGGAATTTAAATTTGAGATACCACAGAGTTCAGAGGTTTTGATTATAAGCCTTAAGGGATACAAAACACAGGAAATACCTATAACAAAATCAAGAATTTACAACGTAACACTTGTTCAATAAAATTTTTATTTACTTAGTTTTAATATTTTAACGTAATATTGCAAAGGGTATTATTAACTATTAACGGTCTTAATGTTTCGAGAATTAGTCTAAACTATATTAAAAGCTTAACATTATTCATTGCTCTATTGGAAAAAAACAATTCATAATATATATTTGCAAATCTTTAAATCTTAAACTTAAACAAATCGATAAAATGAGTAAACAAGGAAGTTCGTTCAAGGATGCGTTGCAGAATGCTTTTGCAGCCAGTGCTATTTTAATAGCTTTTATAGTTGCCTATATTTTGTTCACACAAGTAATGGGTAATCCTGTAAATTTTGAAGGTGGCAATAATAAAGGGGCTGCTCTGGAAGGTAACTATTTGGGAATCATCTATAAAGGTGGCTTGATAGTTCCTGTTCTTATGACATGTGTACTAGTTCTTATTATCTTCATTTTCGAAAGATCTATCACTCTTTCCAGAGCTAAAGGAAAAGGCAGGTTAAATACATTTGTCAGCCAGCTTCAGGGTCTTCTCGCAGAAGATAAAATTGAAGAAGCTATGGAAGCATGTGACAAACAACAAGGTTCTCTTGCTAATGTAATGAAGGCTGGTCTGTTGCGTTACCGTGACCTCCAAAAAGACACAGCTCTTGAAAAAGATCAGAAGATCCTCTCTATTCAGAAGTCATTTGAAGAAGCTACAGCACTCGAGCTTCCAATGTTATCAAAAAACATGGTTATTTTCTCAACTCTGGCTTCAATATCAGTGTTGATCGGTCTTATCGGTACAGTACTTGGTATGATTCGTGCTTTTGCTGCTCTTGCTCAGTCAGGTGCTCCTGATTCTCTTGCTCTGGCAACAGGTATCTCAGAAGCTCTTATCAACACTGCATTTGGTATAACAGGATCAACCATAGCTATTATTGCATTTAATTATTTTTCATCAACTATTGACGGTTATACATTTAAAATTGATGAAGCAGGCTTCAGTCTGACCCAAAATTTTGCGGGGTCACTCAAAGGCAGATAATAGATTTATCTTTTGGTTACTATTAATTAATAAAAAACGACAATGCCAAAGATTAAATTACCAACAAAGTCCCCGCATATCGACATGACGCCAATGGTTGACTTGTTCTCAGTTGTATTAACATTTCTTATGTTGACAGCTACAATGAGGCCAACTGAACCGGCTCCTGTTGATACTCCGGCTTCAATATCTGAAAAAAAGACTCCTGATGCTAATATAATGACACTAGTTCTCTCTAAGGACGACAGGGTATTCCTGAATTTTGACAACGGACCTGATACAATACTAAGGTTCAGAAATAAAGTTCTTGCTTTAATGGGATCAAGATATAATATCGAATTTACACCCGCTGAATTGACAAGATTCGAAAAGTATTCGGCATCTCTGGGAGTTCCGATTCTGAAAATGAAGGAGTTCCTTGCAATTAAAGATCCTAAGCAAATGGCAGCTTTTCAAACCGGAATTCCTATTGATTCAACTGATAATCAGCTTGCAATGTGGATTCTGTTTACAAGACAGGTAAATCCGAATGTGCAGGCATGTATTAAAGGAGACACTAAAACAGGATATCCTATAGTAAAGAAAGTGTTTAAGATATTGCAGGATTATAAAGTGAAGCAGTTTAACCTGATCACTAGCCTTGAAGCAACAAAGATTAACCTCGCAGAAATACAAAAGTGATATGGCAGAAATAATTCAAGAGGAAAAAGGTGGCGGGAAGAAGAAAGCCAAAAAGCACGCTCCGCATATTGATATGACACCAATGGTAGACTTAATGTGTCTTCTGATTACTTTCTTTATGCTTACGTCTGCCCTCAGCAAGCCAAAGATCATGCAGATTATTCTCCCTGATGCGCAGAAAAGTAACGAACCGGCTCCAAGATTCTTAGGGAGCCGAACTCTGAATATTGTTCTTGGTCCTGATAATAAAATTTATACGTATTCAGGATCAATTAAACCAGAGGAATATAATAATCTACCTCCGCTGAGTCCTACGGATTATAGCGCAACTGGAATTCGCCAGATGCTACTTGACAGGAATAGAACTCTGGCTAAGAAGATCGCTGATTTCAAAGAACAGGTGCTAACAGGTAAAATTGTTCTTCTACCTGATTCTGTTCTTAGTTCAATTGCAAAATTGAAAAAGGTCGACGATACTGGCCCACTTGTTCTAATCAAAGCATATAAGGGTTCAAATTATGGTAACATGGTTGATATTCTGGATGAGATGAACATTTGCGGAATAGCCCTTTATATGTTAGTTGATATAACATGGTACGAAGAGAAGATGGTTGAAACAGCAGCAGGAATTACTTCTACTGCAAAAGCTGCTCCAGCAAAATAAACCGTAAACCTATAAGAAAATGGTAAAAGAAAGTGTAAAAGCTCCTGCCTTTGACGATATTGTTTTTGAATACAGGAATAAGGAATACGGAGCTTATAAACTACGTAGTAAGTATAATCGTACTGTGCTTGTTTCATTAATAATTGGGATATTAATATTAGCTACAGCTGTTATTACTCCTTACATTAATGCAAAAGCATTGGATAAGAGAAACAAAAAAACTGAGAGAATAGTAGAGCTTAAGATGGAGAATCTGGACACGCCCGCTGACGTGGCTCCTCCACCTCCTCCTCCGCCTCCACCTCCGGCAGATGTCGTACAACAGGCGAAATATGTTCCTCCGGTCGTTGTTGATACAATCAAACCAGAAGAGGTTTCTCAGCTTATGACAGCCGATCAGGCTCAGACTGAGGTTAAAAACCAGGAAGTAGTAGAAGTTGTTGAAGCTGTAAAAGAAGAGGTTCAGGAAGCTGATCCGGAAGCTACTCCATTCGTAGTAGTTGAGGAGATGCCGATGTTCCCCGGAGGTGATGTCGAACTACTGAAGTATATCTATGCAAATGCCATATATCCTGAAGTTGCCAAAGAGAATAACATCCAGGGAAGAGTAGTCGTAAGATTCTGTGTTACTTCCAAAGGTGGCGTTAGTCAGGTAAGTATTCTTAAGGGTGTTGACCCGGAGCTCGATAAAGAAGCAATAAGGGTTGTTAATACTTTACCAACATTTAAACCAGGAAAACAGGGAGGAAAACCTGTTCCTGTCTGGTATATGGTACCAATTACCTTTACTCTTAAATAGAGTTCAATTTAAAGATTATACAAAAAGGCTGGATCTGGAGATTCAGCCTTTTTTATTTGATTTGAGTGTCGGCAATCAATAATAAAATGGAGAGATATATCGCGGAAGTGAGGGAGATTCCTCATTCATCTACCTTGAGATGGTTCTTAAACATAGCTGAAGATTTCCTATCGGTAGATGAATTCGGAATGACAAGATTCTCTTTGGGTGGAAGGGAAGGAAGAAGTGGCGATTCACCTATGTTTGTTTGAAAATCAATGCCCCCACACGTGAATCGCCACTTCTTCCTTCCCTCCTGTCTAAAAACTGATATGTCATTCCGAATGAAGCCATTGAAAATCTGGTAAATACATAAAGTAATTGGGAGGCGAAATGAGGAATCCCCCAGGTATTGCATGAATAAATGAACTTTTATGTATGATTGCCGACACTCATTTTATTCGATTGAAGAAGAATTAAGAATGACGAACATTTGAACAGCGAATTAGGAACTTAATTCACTTCTGATTTCTCTATTCGTTTGTTCTTTATTCTTATTTCTTTAACTCATTCGAAAGAAGTTCAACAAACCCATCAATATCCTCTTCAGTAGTATCCCAGCTAGTCATTAAACGATATTCCGAAACTTTTTCATCCCATGGATAGAAAAAGAATTGTTTCCGTACTCTTTCAGCAACCTCAGAGGGCATAATAACAAAAACCCCATTTGACTGGACCTTCTGTGTGATTTTTATCCCCTTAATTGGTTCCAACCTCTTTTCCAGAATTTTCGCCATATCATTTGAATGAGAAGCACTTTTTTTCCATAGTTCGTCTCGGAAATAAGCAATATACTGGGCCGATATAAATCTCATTTTACTGGCGAGTTGCATACCCTGTTTCCTCATATATTTAAAGTCAGTAGACAGGCCCGGCTTCAGAAAACATATCGCTTCACCAAACATCATTCCGTTTTTTGTCCCTCCAAATGACAGAACATCTACACCTGCATCTGTTGTAAATGCTTTAAATGGCATATTAAGTGTAACCGCAGCATTAGCAATTCTTGCCCCATCCATGTGCAGAAGCATCCCTTTTGAATGTGCAAAATCAGCAATTTTTCTAATCTCAACGGCACTGTAAACGGTCCCCATCTCAGTTGACTGGGTAATAGAAATTACTTTGGGCTGAGAATGATGTTCAAAATCAAACCCATGCATATGCTTATCAAGCAAGCTGACATCAATTTTTCCATCAGGAGTTTCCACAGTCAGAACTTTACAACCGGTTAATTTTTCCGGTGCACCACATTCATCCTGCTCCAGATGAGCTGTTGATGCCGTTATTACTGAGTTCCACGACCGAAGAATACTGGAAAGACCCAATACATTTGCAGCAGTACCTGTAAAAACAAAAAATGTTTCGGTTAATGGTCCAAGATGTTCTTTAAAAAGGTCTAAAGCCTTTTGTGTATAAACATCAGAACCATACCCAGTTACATGACCTGAGTTTGCAGATGCAATCTCTTTTAATATTTCACCGTGAATTCCGGCATTATTATCGCTGGCAAATCCTCTTTTCATATCTGTAGTTTTAATATTTGTTTTTTGTAAAGACAGTAAAGATAATAATGACTGGTTTATACTTCCTCCGGTTTACCTTAATTTATGTTAAAGAGAGTATTTATAAATAATTTACGATAGCATCTATTAAAAAAAAAATTATCTTTCACTCTCCAAGCAAAATAATACCTGTAATTTTAAATATCTTTAACTGAAAAGAATAACAAGATACTAATGATTGAAAAAATTAACAATGGTAATAACAGTGCATTCAAAGAATTGTACGGTACCAACGAAGAAGTCCTGAAAAAACAGGCTAAAAGGTATACCAACCTGATTGAAAAATTTAAAACTGACTTCAGCGCTAAAGACATGATGCTTTTCAGCTCTCCCGGCCGTACTGAGATTGGAGGAAATCATACTGATCATAACTATGGACGTGTTTTAGCCGGGGCAGTTAACCTGGACAATATAGCTGTCGCCGCAAAAAACAATACCAATATTGTTCGGATAGAATCAATGGGTTATCCAAAATTTGAAGTTGATTTGACAAACCTGTCACCCAATAAAAATGAGTTTTTTACATCAGGAGCTCTTGTAAGAGGTATTAGTGCCAAATTAAAAGAACTGGGGTTCAAAACCGGAGGTTTTGACTGCTGCATTGATGGAGCCGTTCCAGTTGGTTCCGGCCTTAGCTCATCGGCCTCCTTCGAAGTTCTGATTGGTGCCATAATCAGTCATTTATTTAATAATGGCAAGCTCGAAGCGGTTCAGAATGCAATTATCGGACAATATGCGGAAAACGTATTCTTTGGGAAACCATGCGGGCTGATGGATCAGACTGCATGCGCTGTGGGTGGTCTTGTTACTATTGATTTTAAGGACCCTGCAAAACCAATAGTTAAAAAAGTAAACTTTGATTTCGTTGCTACAGGATTTGCATTGGTTATTACTGATACAGGCGGTAACCATGCCAATCTCAATGATGAATATGCATCATTACCGACCGATATGAAGGCTGTTGCAGCTGAATTAGGTGCAAAAGTTCTCAGGCAGGTAAGCCTGGAGCAAGTACTGGAGATAATACCTAAAATTCGCGAAAAAGTTGGTGACCGTGCTATTCTTCGTGCCATCCACTTCCATGGCGATAACCAGCGTGTTGTTGATCAGGTAGCTGCATTAGAGAAAAACGACTTTAAAGCATTCCTCGGAATGGTAGTTGATTCAGGATTTAGTTCATATATGTATAACCAAAATATTTACCCTGTTAATAACGTGAGGGAACAAGGTGTTTCTCTGGCTCTGGCTCTAAGTGAACTTGTTTTAAAAGGGCATGGTGCATGGCGTGTTCATGGCGGAGGATTTGCCGGTACAATCCAGGCATTTGTTCCACAAAACCTGCTAAGTAAGTATATCCAAACGCTTGAGCATGTTTATGGGAAAGGATCTTGCCACAATCTTTTCATAAGACAGAAAGGTGCAGATAGAATTGAATTTTAAATAAAAGCTATGAATTATATTAAAGAAGATGCCTTTAAAGGTAAACACAAAGGAAAAGATACTTCTCTTATTACTTTGAGAAACAAGAATGGTTTGGTTGTCCAGATAACCAATTTCGGAGCTAAAATTGTAAGCATATATGTGCCTGATCGCAACGGGAAATTTGCTGATATTGTACTTGGTTATGATACAATTGATGGTTACATAAAAGGCAATCCGTATTTCGGAGCTATTTGCGGAAGGTATGCTAACCGAATCGCAAACGGAAAGTTTATTATTGATGGCAAAACATATCAATTACCTGTAAATAACGGACCTAACTCGCTGCATGGCGGCCCGGAAGGTTTCAATAATCAGATGTTTGATGCGAAAGGAATAATTAAATCTAAGGACAGCGAAGCAATTGAGATGTCCTACCTAAGCAAGGATGGAGAAATGGGATATCCAGGAACCCTATCCTTAAAGGTGACATACACTCTTACAAACAATAACGAGTTAAAGTTAGACTATGAAGCAACAACAGACAAAACTACTCATGTCAACATTGCTTCACATTCATTCTTCAACCTTGCCGGTGAGGGAAATGGGGATATTTTGAACCATGAACTTACTTTAAATGCAGACATATTTACTCCTGTCAGCGATGTTCTTATACCAATAGGAGAATTAAGAGCAGTATCGGGAACACCAATGGACTTCACAAGTCCAAAACTTTTGGGGAAGTCTATAAATGAAAGATACGATCAGCTTGATTACGGAAAAGGCTACGATCATAACTGGGTAATAAACAAGAAAAAAGCAGGTGAATTAACTCTTGCTGCTTCATGTTTTGAATCAAAGTCAGGTCGTGCAATGGACATATATACCACCCAACCAGGAGTGCAGTTATACACGGGTAACTGGCTTGATGGAAGTGATAAAGGCAAAGGAGGCCACGCTTATGGTATGCGTTCTGCTTTATGCCTTGAAACACAAAATTTCCCCGACTCACCAAATAAACCTGCTTTTCCTTCAACTTTATTAAAACGAGGTGAAGTTTACAAACAAACATGTGTTCACAAATTTTATGTTAAATAATCTAATATTATGACTATGATTGACGTTAAAAAACCTAACTATCTGTTCCCGCTGATTGTAATGGCCTCGCTCTTCTTTTTATTCGGCTTTATTACAACAATGAACAATTCGACAATTGATTTCTTAAAAAATGCATTTGGCCTGGACGATTTTCAAAAACAATTGCCCAATACCTTCTTCTATGGTGCTTATATATTGTCAGTACCAGTCGGCTTTATGCTTACCAAAATAGGTTATAAAAACGGAGTGGTTGCAGGACTTGGATTGATTGCATTAGGGTTCTTCCTTTGCATACCCGGGGTTTCCATGGGTTATTACGGATTCCTTTGTACAGTATCTGTTTTTGCAATCGGTGTTGTGATTCTTCAGGTTGCTGCTGCTCCATATGTAAATGCTTTAGGTAGTCCTGAAACTGCAGCAAGTCGCTTAACTCTGACAAATGCATTAAACTCGGTTGCTACAGTGATTGCACCAATTTTTGTTTCAATTCTTTTGGTAACTCCAAAGCTTGGAGCCGGAGCCAAGATGGAAAATTCAGCAATACAAAATATTGTAATAGGCCCATTCATGGTAATTGGAATTATAACGGCCGTGATAATGGTAATCATGCTGTTCCTGAAACTGCCAGAAATTAAATCCTCAGATAACGAAACAGAAGGCGCAGAGAAAAAACAATACAAGTCAAGTGCATTCAAATATACACATGTCTGGCTTGGTTCGTTAGCAATATTCTTATACATGGGAATAGAGATCGGCATCTCGAGTTTCTTCCCGGATTATGCTGCAAAACTTGGAATTCAGGGTATTAATCCAATAGATATGCTGAAGTATTACTGGGGTGGATTAATGGTGGGCCGTATCTTAGGCATATTTATCTTAAGAAAATTCAAAGCTAGTCAGATATTGACTATCTGTGCTATTGGTGGCGCTATTCTGCTGGGAGCCTCATTTGCTCTTAGTTCCAGTGCACCGATTGTTGCAATGTGGTTGTTCCTCGCTACTGGTTTGTTCCATTCTATAATGTGGCCGGTAATTTATAATCTTGCACTGGAAGATTTAGGTCCTCATTCCAAAGTTGCTTCAGGCGTAATCGCAACTTCTGTTATTGGGGCATCAATTTTAACATTGATTATGGGTAAGATACAAGTAGTTACAGGTTCTGTTATGGCAGCAATCAGCCTGATTTTTGTATACTATATATATATGATCTTCTTTGCTACCAAAGGTTCGAAAATCAGATAATAACTGATTTAAATTAAAAAAGAGGCTCACCAAAAGTGAGCCTCTTTTTTTTATTTGTTTTTCTCAATTTCCTTCCAAATAAGAGCGCTTGCTCCAAGAATAGCTGCAGAACTCTCTTTAAGTTCTGAAGGAAGGATTTTAACTTTATTACGGAAAACAGGCATCAGGTGACGTTCCATGCTTGCTTTTGTAGGTTTAAAAATGTAATCACCTGCAGCAGCAGCACCTCCGAAAAGAAATATTGCTTCCGGGCTTAGATAATGTACTGTATCGGCTAAGGCACGTCCAAGAATTTCACCTGTTATCTCAAAGACTTCTTTTGCGATGGGATCTCCTTTTTCAGCTGCATCAAAAACAATTTTTGAGGTCATTTCGCTCATTGGGATCTTATAAAGAGGGCTTTCCGGATCATTATACTTTGCCAGGAGTTCGTAAACAGTTCGTTTGATACCTGTAGCAGAGCAATAAGCTTCAAGATGGCCACGGCCACCACAGCCGCAAACGCGACCATCAGGGACCACAGTAACATGTCCGCATTCCCCGGCAAAACCGTCTGCACCATATACTAAGTCGCCATTTACGATCAATCCGCTTCCAAGACCTGTACCAATAGTCATCATCGCAAAATTTTTCATCCCCTTTCCACCTCCATAAATCAGCTCACCAAGAGCAGCTGCGTTTGCATCGTTAGTAAGCTTTACATATTTTATTTCATGGAAATTATTCTGAATCATTGACGCAAAATTAACAACCCCAACGAAAGGGAGGTTAGCCGGACGTTCTATTGTCCCGCTATAATAATTTGCATTTGGAGCACCAATACCAATACCCATTACTTCTATTTCGGGATTGATTTGTTTTACCATTTCAATGGCAGCTTTTATTTCTATAGTAAGGTCTTTAACATATTTACTCATGATAGTATCAGACACAGCCTGAGTCATATGCGGATTTTCCAATTTCTGTGGTGTAGCCATTTGTGGCTTTCTTTCATACAACACATTACCTTCAATATCCACAACTCCGATGGCAGTATTTGTTCCTCCGATATCAATTCCTATAGCAACTCTTTTCATTTTCTCTAATATTTTTATTTATTTTGCTTTACTTCCCTTTAACGCAAAGAATACAATATACAGATAACATACTACAGGTACGAGCAATGCGGCGCGAACGCTTATGCTGTCTGTGAACCAACCCATTAACAATGGAATAACAGATCCACCAACAATCATTGTGTTGATAATACCTGAAGCCATTGGCATCTCAAACTTGTCAAGGTTTTTAACTCCTAATGCAAAAATATTTGGGAACATGATAGAGTTGAAGAAACCAATTGAAAGAAGTGCCCATATACCAACATTTGCACCAAGGATTGTTGAAGAAAAGACTAAAGCAGCAGCTATAAAACCGAAAACTCCAAGTGCAATATTTGCTTTTCCTTTTGAGAGATACATTGCGATAAAGTTAACAACAGCAATACCTAAGAAGATTAAACCTTTAGATGGTGATGACTGGAAAACAAATACGCCGTCTTTAATCTGACTGCTTGTTACTAACCAGCCCACAAAAAATGCTAATATAATTACAAAGCCTGAATACATGAATTTCTTTTTGTCTTCCATGGCACTTAGATTGATTGAACCTAAGAAACGACCAACCATAGCACCTCCCCAATACATGGCAGCCAGCTTGGCAGCTTCACCGATCATCATACCGCTTTGTTTAAGATAAGGAACAATAGCAGTTGAAATACCAACCTCAGCTCCCACATAAAAGAAAATTGCCAAAGCTCCCAATAATACATGCGTACGTTTCCAGATGCTCTTTTTTCCTACTTCTTCTTCCCCACCCATTATTTCGGGAAGTTTCATGAAAAATATAACGACAGCGATAAGTATTACAATTGAACCAATTATAAGGAAAGGAACCTGAACAGCTTTTGGTCCCATTGCTATAGCTGCAGGTGTAAGTACTAAAACGCCTACAATAAATGGGGCAATCGTAGTAGCAAATGAGTTCAATGCCTGTGTAAGATTAAGTCTTGAAGAGGCAGTTTCCTGCGATCCCAGAGCCGCAACATAAGGATTTGCAGCAGTTTGAAGAAAAACTACTCCTGTTGCCATTACAAATACAGCACCAAGGAAAAGTGTATAGGATGGTACAGCTACAGCAGGGTAGAATAGAAAACTTCCCAAACCAATAAGGAGTAATCCGATAATTACTCCCATTTTGTATCCTGTTTTCTTAATAATTTTTCCGCATGCAAAGGAGAATACAAAATATGCGAAAAAGAATACTCCATTGACCAGATTTGCCATGAAATTACTCAGCTGAAAAGTAGCCTGTACCTGATCTTTTAATGCGATGTTGAAATTTGTAATGAACCCGAATATGAAAAAGATCATAGCCATAAGGGTCATTCCAAGTCTTAAATTGCTATCTGTTTGTTGTTTCATTATGTGAAGTTTTTGGTTAGTAAAATATTTTATTTGTTTAATTGATTAAGTGAACAAATATATAAAACTAATTGAATTAAACTATTGCGATGACATCACGTTTTGATAAAATCTATACTCTGGCTATTTTATACCTGATAAAAAATATAATGAGTGTCGGTAATCAATAATAATCTTAAAACAATTGATTATGAGATTCCTCGCTAACGCTCGGAATGACAGTATTTTATGTGGCATTGGTGAAAGCAGAGGCGATTCGCTGAGCGAATCGCCTCTGCTTTCACCTAATTCAACAACCTCGCCATGTCATTCCGAGCGCCAGCGAGGAATCCCCCTCACCTATTTTGATATTTTGATTTAATTCCAATTCAATTATTATTCATTTCGGATACTCATAAAAAATATAATGAGAGACACAGATCCCTCACTCATCCACCTATAAACCAGATATTTGCAAATTTTAGCTTGGGTGGATTCGTTCGGGATGACACTGTTATTTTGAAAGGGAGGGAGGAAGAAGCGGCGATTCTTCCTCCCCGTGTCCCAACCAGAAAGTGTCATTCCGAATGTAGCGACTGTAAATCAACTAATTAAAAAAGAATATGGAGAGCGAAATGAGGAACCGAGTCCCGCCTCGCGGGACGAGCTCACCGAAGGTAATCCCTTCGGGTATAGTATGAAAAAATTAAATTTATATGTATAAATGCAGACACTCATAAAAAATATTTATAATCATTATCTTTGTAAAAACCAGAACTATTTTGAGGTACTTTATCTTTATTTCATACAAAGGAACTTCCTATCATGGATGGCAACTACAGCCAAATTCCATTACAGTTCAGAAGATTCTTGATGATGCATTAAGTGTTGTTCTTAACGAAAAAATATCCACCACAGGTGCCGGCAGGACAGATGCCGGTGTTCATGCGATGTTATTTTGTGCTCATTTCAATAGCATTTCAACTGATCTTTCCACGAATACCAAGCTAATTTTCAAATTAAACAGCTACCTGCCAAAAGATATTTCCGTGAATTCTATTTCAAAAGTTCTACCCGATGCAAATGCCAGATTCAGTGCTATATCGCGAACTTACAAATACTATATATCAAGAATGAAAGATCCTTTTTTTGATAATTCAAGCTGGTTTCTTCATGGGAATCCCAATTTTGTCGCTATGAATGAATCGTGCATTGAATTGCTCAAACATTCGGATTTTACAAGCTTCAGCAAACTTCATACAGATACAAAAACAAATATCTGTAAAATATATAGTGCGACCTGGGAAGAAAAAGATAATCGATTGGTTTTTACTATCAAGGCAGATCGTTTTTTAAGAAACATGGTCAGGGCAATTGTTGGAACTATGGTTGAAATCGGCTTGGGAAAAATAAATATTGAGGAATTTGAACAGATTTTTCTTGACAAAGACCGTGGCAGGGCAGGAAAGTCAGCTCCTGCCCAGGGATTATTCCTTACCGACATAGAGTACCCGGTTGAAATCTTTATATAGAATCTTTGTCAATTTCTGATGTGATAATTATCACCATAATACGTTGTTAATTTTTTCACAATAATCAATTTTTATAATACTTTTGTGCGACTTTGACTCACCTTAATAAAATGTTCTATGAGCAATGAATGGTTAATTCTGTTTTTTCTGGTTGGAGCAATCTTTGTAGGCGCGGTTCTTATCTTCTCAGGAATTGTAGCTCCAAAATCAACAAATCCCCAAAAATTCGAACCATACGAATGTGGAATTCCGACAGAAGGAGTTACATGGCTTCAGTTTAATGTAGGCTATTATATTTTTGCAATCCTCTTTCTTGTATTTGATGTTGAAACAGTTCTGGTTTTTCCATGGGCTGTTGTTATGAAGGAAGTAGGAATGGCCGCCTTCATTGAAATATTAATTTTCTTTTTCATACTGGGTTTAGGACTATTATACGCCTGGAAAAAACACGCTCTTATATGGGAATAAAAGGAATGAAGAGAGAAGAGTTCGGGGACAATGAAAGCCTCGATCTGCTTAAGGAGTCTGGTTCAAATGTTCTTTTAACTACTATTGATGATGTTATCAATTGGGGAAGAAAGAACTCTTTATGGCCGCTCACCTTTGCAACCAGCTGTTGTGGAATTGAAATGATGGCTACAGGTGCACCGCGTCACGATTTTGCGAGATTCGGGATGGAAGTTTACCGGGCCAGTCCCCGCCAGGCTGATGTTATTGTCGTTGCAGGCACAATTGTTAACAAGATGGCACCTGTATTGAAGAGGCTTTACGATGAGATGTCAGAACCTAAATATGTCGTTGCTATGGGTGCCTGTGCAATTTCAGGAGGTCCGTTTTTTCTCAATTCATATTGTGTTGTAAAAGGGGTTGATCATGTAATACCTGTCGATGTCTATGTTCCAGGCTGTCCTCCTCGTCCTGAAGCATTATTATATGGTATGCTTCAGCTTCAGCGAATGATTGAAACAGAAACAATAAAATCAAGGAGAGTGAGAAACGCTTCTCATGACTCAAAATAACAGTCTGCTATTTTCAGAAATCTGATAATCAATGGATAAAATAGAATTAGGAGAATTTATTAAATCAACAGATCAGGACCTTGAAATTAAAGAAGGAATCCAATTTGTTGAGGTTACAGTTCCTCCTTCAAAATTACATTCGCTTGCCAAAAAGCTCAGGGAAACAGAACAAACACAATTTGATTTCCTGGTTTGCATCTCCGGAGTGGATTACGGACCGGATCTTGGTACAGTTTACCACCTTCGCTCCACAAAATTTGATCACATGGTTGTATTAAAGACCCGTACATCAGACAGGCAGAATCCACTACTTGATTCGGTAGCTGATATATGGAATACAGCTGATTTTCTTGAGCGTGAAGTTTATGATCTGCTGGGTATTAAGTTTGCGAACCATCCCGATCTGAGAAGGCTATTTCTTGATAATTCATGGGGTTTCCCTTTAAGAAAGGACTATGTTGATGATATTAATATTGTTACCAAGTAATTTATGGAAGAACAGGTAAAAAATATTACAGCTGACGAACAACAGGAGTATGTTATTAACATGGGCCCGCAGCATCCGTCAACTCACGGGGTTCTGAGACTGGTTGTATCGCTTAAAGGGGAAACGGTTAAGAGTGTTCAGCCTCATATCGGATATATACACAGGGGAATTGAAAAGATGTGTGAGAGTATTACCTATCCTCAGATAATACACCTTACCGACAGGATGGATTACCTTTCGGCTCATATCAACAATGAAGCAGTTTGCCTAACGGTTGAGAAGGCTCTCCAGGTTGAGATTCCTGACAGGATAAAAGTGATTCGCACACTCATGTCTGAACTTACCCGTATCCAGTCACATCAGCTTTGGTGGGCTTCTTTCGGAATGGATCTCGGAGGACTGACCTGCTTTTTCTATGGACTGCGCGACAGGGAGAAAATTCTCGATATTTTTGAAGAAACCTGCGGAGGCAGGATGCTTGTCAGCTATAATTGCCCCGGAGGTGTTATGTATGATCTCCATCCAAATTTCCAGCAGAAAGTAAAAGACTTCATTAAATATTTCAGGAAAATTTTACCTGAATACGATCAGCTACTGACAGGCAATGTGATTTTTCATGAGCGAAGCAAAGGGATTGGTAAATTATCACTTGAAGATGCTATATCATATGGAGTAACTGGCCCATCAGGCAGAGCATCAGGCTTCTCATGCGACGTACGTAAGCATGAACCTTACAGCGCTTATGACAAAGTCCAGTTCAAAGAAATTCTTTTTACTGAAGGAGATACTTACTTCAGGTATGTTGCAAGGATACAGGAGATGTGGGAATCGATGAATATTATTGAACAGCTTATCGATAACATTCCTGAGGGTCCTTATGCGGTCAAGATGAAACCGGTTATAAAGCTTCCTGAAGGTGAATATTATCAGAGAGTTGAAACAGCCAGAGGGGAACTTGGCGTATATATAATAAGTGATGGAAATAAGAATCCATATCGTGTTAAATTCAGATCTCCAAATTTTGTAAATCTCTCGGTGCTTAATCATATTTCAAAGGGATTCAAGATAGCTGACCTTGTGGCAATCGGAGGATCGCTTGATCTGGTTATACCGGATATTGACAGGTAATCAAGACAAAAGACAAAAGACAAAAGACAAAAGTTATGCTACTTAATATGATTGCTGCAAATTCTTCCGGATTATTATCAGCTCCATGGTGGAAAGTCCTTTACGATTTTTCATCATTAACAAAGTCGATCGATGAAGGTCTCTATAAAGCCTTGGGTCACTTCTGGACTGTTGTAACAGAGATGATGATTATTGGTGTACTGATCCTGTTGTTTTATGCGGTGATTGGACTATTCCTGGTTTATGCTGAAAGAAAAGTTTGCGCTTTCATGCAGAACAGACTTGGACCAAACAGATTAGGGCCTTTCGGAATTTTCCAGACAATAGCAGACCTTATAAAACTGCTATTTGTTGAAATGATCCCGATTAAAAATGCAGATGGCTTTCTTTTTAACCTCGCTCCTTTCATTGTAATCATCGCAGGATTCATGGCTCTGGCAGCAATCCCATTTGCAAACGGGCTCCATGCTATCGACATGAATATAGGAGTTTTATATGTTATTGCAGTTTCTTCAATGGGGGTTATCGGAGTACTCCTGGCAGGGTGGTCGAGCAACAACAAGTACTCACTTATCGGGGCTATCCGAAGCGGAGCTCAGATTATAAGTTATGAATTATCGGTAGGTCTGGCCCTTATTACTATAGTTATTATGGCAGGGTCAATGCAACTTTCAGTAATTGTTGAAGCCCAAAGAGATGGATGGTTTATTTTCAAAGGACATATTCCGGCGTTTATTGCATTTGTCATCTTTCTGATTGCAAGCACAGCAGAAACCAACAGAGGTCCATTTGACCTTGCCGAAGCTGAATCGGAACTTACTGCAGGATATCACACTGAATACTCAGGTATTAAATTCGCTTTCTTCTTCCTTGCCGAATACATGAATATGTTTATTGTTGCATCTATAGCTGCTACAGTTTTTCTGGGAGGATGGATGCCATTCCATGTAGGTCCATGGGATGGGTTTAATCATGTAATGGACTTCATACCCCCATTTGTGTGGTACATAGGAAAAACATTCTTTGTAATCTTTATAATGATGTGGTTTAAATGGACATTCCCACGTTTGAGGATTGACCAGCTTTTGACCCTTGAGTGGAAGTATTTATTGCCAATTAATCTGGTCAATGTACTGATTATGGCATTTATAGTTCTTATGGGCTGGCATTTTTAATATTAAATAATTCTTAATATATATCTCTGAATGAGAAGTATAATAAATTATCTTAAAGAAATATTTTTTGGTGTCAAATCATTACTGGTTGGTATGAAAGTTACCGGTTCATACTTTTTCAGACCCAGTACAATTGTGACACAGAAATATCCGAACAACCGAAAAGATCTGGTGATGTTCGACCGGTTTAAAGGTGAGGTGATTATGCCACACAATGAAAAGAATGAACATAAATGCACCGGTTGCGGTATCTGTGAAATAAATTGTCCGAATGGTTCAATAGAAATTATCTCAAAGACAATCACAACGGAAGACGGTAAAAAGAAAAAAGCAATAGACAAGCATATATATCATCTGGGAATGTGCACTTTCTGCGCACTATGTGTAAAGACATGCCCTTCAAATGCACTGGCATTTGGTCAGAAATTTGAGCATGCTGTTTTTAACCGTGCACTTCTAACTAAAACTTTAAATAAACCGGGTTCTCAATTAATGAAAGGAGTTGAATAATGGCCTCTAATCAGATTATGTTTATTCTGTTCGCACTGATGATTTCAGTCTTCTCAGTCCTGACAGTTACCACACGAAAAATATTGCGCGCTGCTGTGTTTCTACTTTTTGTGCTGGTATCCACATCGGGGCTGTATTTCATGCTGAATTACCAGTTCATGGCTGCAATCCAGCTTACGCTATATGCCGGAGGTATTGTAGTTCTTATCATTTTCTCAATACTTCTTACAAGTCATATCAGTCAGAAATTTGAATCTTCAGGATGGAAGAAGAATATATTTTCTGCTCTAGCTTCAATAACAGGCGCTATACTATCAATTGTAACTATCCTCGATTATAATTTCTCAGCTACCAAAGAGGCAGCAAAAGAAGTTGATATGCATTTGATAGGTAGAAGTTTACTATCAGTTAATAAGGATGGATATGTACTTCCGTTTGAAGTAATCTCAATTCTGCTGCTTGCAGCGATGATTGCTGCAATTGTGATTGCAAAAAAAGCAGGTCCTGCAAAAACTATATCACCAAAACTAAATCAGGAATAAAATGAGCTCAGGAATACCATTACAGTACTTTTTAATTCTGGCTACAATAATGTTTTTTGCCGGGGTTTACGGCTTTCTGACGCGCCGGAATCTGATAACAATTCTGATGTCGGTGGAATTGATCCTCAACTCTGTAAATATAAATTTCCTTGCTTTTAACCGGTATCTTTTTCCGCATAAGCTTGAAGGAATGTTTTTCAGCATTTTTGTAATTGCTGTTGCTGCTTCTGAGGCTGCTGTTGCAATTGCCATTATAATAAATATTTACCGACGGTTTACAACAATTAATGTTGAAGACGTTAACGAAATGAAATTCTGATTATTACAACAATAAGGAAAGTCTATATATGATAAATTTCAGTTACACAATTTGGATCCCTCTCCTGCCCCTGCTAATGTTTCTGTTTCTTGGATTGGCCGGTCATAAGTATTTTCCAAAGTTATCAGGTATTATCGGGACCTGCGGATTGGCAATAATTACGATATTATCATATATTACTGCCTATAAATATTTTTTCACAAGCGAAAAAATAGATGGAGCCTTTCAGAAGCTCACAGCTTTTAATATGGTATGGCTGCAGTTTACCGATAAGCTCCATATTGATTTGGGTGTGCTGCTAGATCCTATTTCAGTAATGATGCTTGTGGTAATAACCACCGTCTCATTAATGGTCCACATTTACAGTCTTGGATACATGAAAGGGGAAAAAGGGTTTGAAAGGTTCTTTGCTTTCCTATCCCTTTTCAGTTTTTCTATGCTGGGACTCGTACTTGCAACCAATATTTTCCAGATGTACATTTTCTGGGAACTTGTAGGAGTTTCTTCGTTTCTCCTGATTGGATTCTATTATCAAAAACCTTCAGCGGTAAGGGCTTCTAAAAAAGCATTTATTGTAACCAGGTTTGCTGACCTTGGATTTCTTATTGGTATTTTGATTTTATCATTCAATACAAAAACATTTGATTTTATTACACTGACCAACCCGACCGGGACAGCAATAACACAGGGTGGAGGAGCAGCATTTCTGGGACTTTCCATTATGACCTGGTCTATGATCTTTGTATTTATGGGTGGAGTCGGAAAATCAGCAATGTTTCCATTCCATATCTGGCTTCCCGATGCAATGGAAGGACCAACACCTGTTTCTGCTCTAATACATGCAGCCACAATGGTTGTTGCCGGCGTATATCTTGTTGCCAGGATGTTTCCTATTTATTCAATTGCCGCACCTGTTGCTCTTGAAGTAGTTGCTTATGTCGGTGCTTTCTCATCTCTCTTTGCTGCAGTTATCGCCTGTACCCAAACAGATATAAAAAGGGTGCTAGCCTATTCTACAATGTCACAGATTGGTTATATGATGCTTGCCCTGGGTGTTTCAGGATATGGCGGACATGAAGGTTTAGGATATATGGCCTCAATGTTCCATCTGTTCACACATGCAATGTTTAAGGCATTACTCTTCCTCGGAGCAGGTGCAATTATACATGCTGTCCACACTAACCATATGACTGAAATGGGAGGACTTCGCAAATACCTTCCCATAACTCATATGACATTTCTGATCGCCTGTCTCACAATTGCGGGAATTCCGCCATTATCAGGTTTTTTCAGTAAGGATGAGATTCTGGCTGCTGCATTCGAACACAATAAAATTCTGTTTGCTGTAGAATATGCAGTTGCAGGGCTCACAGCATTTTACATGTTCCGGCTTTATTTCAGCATTTTCTGGGGAAAAGAAACCCACTACCATCATACACCGCATGAAGCTCCATATACAATGACAATTCCTCTTATGATACTTGCCTTCGGAGCTATTGTTGCCGGTTTTATTCCTTTCAACAAACTGGTTACTTCCGACGGAAAAGCTTTTGAATCAGAAATTGAACTTATGATTGCAATACCATCTGTCCTTATTGGATTACTTGGGATTGGAATAGCATATATAATGTATAAAAAAGAGAGTGCAATCCCAGATAAACTGGCAACCACCTTTAAGTACAGCTATAAATGGGCCTACAACAAATTCTATATGGATGAAGTGTATCTCTTTGTAACAAAGAAGATCATTTTCAGATACATATCAGACCCGGTTGCATGGTTTGACAGACATGTTGTTGATGCAACCATGAATGGAATAGCTACTGTAACACAAACTGTATCATTCAGGATTAGAGGATTACAATCGGGACAATTGCAGAAATACGCATTTGTATTCGTCAGTGGCGCAATTATGCTTGCAATACTGTTCATTTACCTGTGGAAATAACTGATTAAAAAGAAAAGACCTTTATTATGGATAATATTCTGACTCTGTTTGTGGTAATTCCGGTCCTGACAATAACTGGTATCCTTTTTTTGAAAGATACACGCCAGGTGCGACTTGTTGCGGCTTTCGGGATGGGTTTGCAACTTATACTTGCTGCTATACTGGTATTCTTATATTTATCTGCACGTCATTCAGGAAATACTGATGAAATGCTGTTTGTAAAAGATGTGCTCTGGTTCAAAAGTCTCAATATACATTATGCAGTAGGTGTTGACGGAATTTCAGTTGCCATGATTGGTCTTACCTCTATTGTGGTTTTTGCCGGTATATTCGCATCATGGGAAGTTGAGTTTCTCACCAAAGAGTTTTTTGTTTCTCTTATTCTTTTGGCAACAGGCGTATTCGGGTTCTTTATTTCAATAGACTTGTTTACAATGTTCCTCTTCTACGAGCTTGCTGTTATTCCAATGTACCTTTTAATAGGTATATGGGGGACAGGACCAAAAGAGTATTCGGCTATGAAACTAACTCTTATGCTTATGGGCGGATCAGCCCTTCTGCTTGTAGGGTTACTTGGAATTTATTTCAATTCTTCACCCGGTGGAGGTCAGCTTACATTTAACATTCTTGAGATCTCCAAAGTAACAATTCCAATGTCTGCCCAGAGACTATTTTTCCCTCTCACATTCCTTGGTTTCGGGGTTCTTGGTGCTTTATTTCCATTCCATACATGGTCACCTGACGGACATGCCTCTGCTCCTACTGCTGTCTCGATGCTACACGCAGGTGTTCTTATGAAACTCGGAGGATACGGAGCTTTCAGAGTAGCTATTTTCCTGATGCCTGGTGCAGCCCACGAACTTTCATGGATATTCATCATACTTACTTCAATAAGTGTAATTTATGGAGCCTTCGGAGCAATTGCCCAAAAAGATCTGAAATATATAAACGCCTATTCATCTGTAAGCCATTGCGGACTTGTCCTTTTTGCCGTACTGATGATGAACCAGACGGCTATGAATGGCGCAATAATACAAATGATTTCTCATGGGTTAATGACTGCACTTTTCTTTGCATTAATAGGGATGCTCTATGGCAGAACACATACCAGGATGATTTATGAGATGGGCGGACTTATGAAAGTCATCCCATTCCTTTCAGTTTGTTACGTAATAGCCGGATTGGCTTCTCTGGGCCTTCCCGGACTAAGTGGTTTTGTTGCTGAGATGACAATTTTCGTTGGAGCATTCCAGCATCATGAAGTCTTCTACAGGGTAGTTACTATTCTGGCAGTATCCTCAATTGTTATTACAGCTGTTTATATTCTGAGGGTTGTTGCAATCCTTTTGCTCGGTCCCACAACAAATGAACATCACGAACATCTTACTGATGCAAAATGGTTTGAAAAAATATCTGTTGTTACATTGATAGGAGCCGTAGCTGCAATCGGGCTTGCACCTTTCTGGCTGTCAACAATGATCGGAACAAGTCTTCATCCGATTGTTGACAAAATAATAGCGCTGAACCCGTTTTAATTAATTTCTAAATGTTTTGGATAATAGAATAATATGAGCTTAGGAACCTTTTTAATAATGCGGCAGGAATTGCTGCTGATAGCTGCAGCTCTTCTGGTATTAATGGCGGAGATCTTCTGGAATCCTGCTAAAAAGAAATATTTAAGTCTTTTCTCTGTAATCGTGTTTGGCGTTATCACGATAGTTGGTTTTATACCATCACAGACAGGCGCACTATTTGGAGGGATGTTTATTTCAACAGGGACCACTCTGCTGATGAAGAATATCCTGAACATTGGAGCTTTACTGGTATTTATTCAATCTGTTACCTGGCTTGGAAAAGAAGAGAACTCTGAAAAAATAAGTGAGTACTTTATCCTTCTGATCTCGACCCTGATAGGAATGAATTTTATGATCTCTGCCGGACATTTCCTGATGTTCTATATTGGGATTGAACTTGCAACAATTCCGATAGCTGCGCTGGCAGCATTCGATCGTTATAAAAACAAATCAGCTGAAGCTGGTATCAAACTGATTCTGTCATCAGCTTTATCATCTGGAATCCTTCTCTATGGCTTATCGTTGATTTATGGCACAACCGGTTCTTTATATTTCAGTGAAGTTGCTGCAACATTTGGGAACAGTAATCTCCAGATTCTTGCATTCATCTTCTTCTTTGCAGGAATGGCATTTAAAATTTCTATTGTTCCTTTCCATCTCTGGACAGCTGATGTTTACGAAGGTTCGCCAGTTAACATTACATCGTATCTCTCAGTGATTTCGAAAGGTGCTGCATTTTTCATTTTTATGATTATCCTTTACACGGTTTTCCCTTCTATTATTGCAACCTGGCAAAAGACTATTTATGTAACTGCAATTCTTACAATGACAATTGGTAACCTGTTTGCCATTCGTCAGCAGAATCTGAAGCGCTTCCTTGCTTTTTCTTCTATCTCGCAGGCAGGATATATCCTTCTTGGTTTTATTGGGGGAAATCAACTGGGGATGGCATCAGTAATTTATTATATTCTGGTTTACATCTTTTCGAATCTTGGAGCATTCGGCGTAGTAATAGCCATTTCAAATGCCACAGGGAAAGAGAATATGGATGATTATAACGGACTTTATCATACTAATCCCGGACTAAGTCTTGCATTGACCCTGGCATTGTTTTCACTTGCAGGGATACCTCCGGTGGCCGGATTCTTTGGAAAGTTCTTTCTTTTTACAGCAGCTGCTCAGAAAGGATTTTATCTATTAGTTCTGATTGCGGTACTAAATACCATTATATCATTGTTTTATTACCTTCTTGTTGTTAAGGCTATGTTTATAAACAAAAGCGAAACTCCAATTGAAAAATTCAAGAGTGATTTTCCGACCAGGTTAGCTCTTGGTTTGTGCCTTGCAGGTATTGTTATTACAGGTTTTGCAAGTATTATATTCGAAGCTATAAGAAATTTAAGTTTTGGAGTCTGATATAAGCATTAGACGAGAGAAAAATAGTGAAATATGTGCGGAGATTGCTTCGTCGCAAGCTCCTCGCAATGACATATTAAATATACAAGTTCCCTTACTTGAGTGGTTAGGGCGGGTTTCAATGATTTAAATGACTAGAAGAAATGGCGATAAATAATGCAAAACATATAATTGGCGAGATTGACAATATTCGTTGTACCATTGTCGAATCAGGAGCCTCGCTTGAGAGGATTGCTTTCCTTAGCGATCTTCTGACATTCAACAACCTTGAAGTGAAAGAGTTGAAAGAAGTCTCAACTGTGGAGGGAGAGGAACCAAAGTATACAATTGGGGTGACAAACCTTCTCTTCAATCCTGTATTTGCCATTTATGAAAAACAACTTAAAAACAGGGAAAAAACGTTTGTAACACCCGGATACTGGAAACAGGAATGTACTGAATGCGATCCAAGATACTGGATAAGAAGGAAGTCTGTAAAATAGTAATTATCACAAAATTTACTGATCTTTGTAACAGGGGATCAAAAAGTTAGTTACTTTCAGTTTATTTTTAACATGAGATTCTACAAGAGATTTCTTTTATTACCATTAATTATAGCAGTTTTTTCTTACCTCCTTTACGTCTCATATAAGGAAGTAAAAGATAGAACTCTTGACGAATTTAACGATCAGCAATTCGCGCTGGCAAAACAAGCATCAAAAGGTATTGAGAGTTTCTTCACATACTATCAGCGTGAATTACAATTTTTAACTACGCTCAACTATGTTTCTGAGTTAAATAACCAGGGAAGGAATTTGCTTGAAGATTTTTATAAAAGTCATTCCGATCAGATTGAAGCTATCACACTCGTAAATGAAAAGGGAATCCTGATGTACACTTTTCCATATTCAAAAAGTGCAATTGGAAATGATATTTCAAGTCAGGAACACATAAAAACTGTGCTGAGTACTCATAAAGTTACTGTCAGCGAAGTATTTACATCTATTCAGGGTTACAAAACTATTGCACTCCATGTCCCGATTATCAATGGAACTGAATACAAAGGGAGTCTTGCAATTTTAATACCTCTAAATGCACTTGGCCAACAATTCATACAGTCAATAAATACCGGAGTAACCGGATATGGGTGGATGATAAGTAAGGATGGGGTAGCTTTATACAGCCCTTTCGCTGATCAGATAGGAAAATCTGCAAAGGATTTGTATAATGGAAATCCTTCTGTATTAAGTTTGATTGATAAAGCTTCACTGGAAGCGAGTGGCACCTCAATTTGCTATTTATCATCAAAGCCGGACAATATTAAAGATCTCACCAAAACACTTACAGCATACTATAGGATTTCACTGGGTAATACATTCTGGACCATTATTATTTTTACTCCTGAAATTGAAATATTCAGAACACTGTCATCCTTTCGAAATCGGTTATACATTCTTTTCTCGATTGTGATCATTGTTATAATTTTTTACTTCTTTCTTTCAAAGCAAGTTCAATCCTTCTTGAGGAGAAAAAGAGTAACTGAAGAACTCATTTCTGCTAAAGAAAAAGCTGAAGAAAGTGACAGACTCAAGTCAGCTTTCCTGACAAATATGTCTCATGAATTAAGAACACCGCTCAATGCCATAATCGGATTCTCAAACCTTATGATTGCTGCTGATCCGGAAAATGAAACGACATCCTACCTGAGAATCATTGCAAACAGCGGGCAGCATCTTCTTGGCTTAGTAGAAGATATTCTTGATATTTCAATGATTGAAAGAGAGGAGATAAAAATAAATTATGAAAAAGTTGGAATTAATTCAATCTTATATGATGTTAAAAATATTATCAAGGGGGAAATACTGAAAGAAAATAAGGATGAGATTCAACTAATTTTGAATATCAATCCCAACATAAGTGATATATTCATTTTCACCGATAGCAGAAGATTAAAACAGGTTTTGATTAATCTTCTGAAGAACTCGCTGAAATTTACCGATAAAGGATATATTGAATTTGGTTTTACAGTTATTAAGAAAGATGAAGCTGATTATTTTAGATTCTATGTAATTGATACAGGTATAGGTATTGAAAAAAAGTATCATGAAATTATTTTTAATAATTTCAGACAGATAGATGATACTAATACCAGGAAATACGGTGGCACCGGTATTGGACTTTCAATTGCAAGGAAAATTATTGAAAAGCTTGGTGGTGAGATATGGGTGGAATCAGAGCCAGGTGAAGGATCAGTATTCTATTTTACAATTCCTGTCCTGTCCGAAAAAAGAAATCCTGCTAATTTACCGATTGAGACAGCAATGATTACGGAAAATGATTACAAGGGGAAAACTATACTGATAGCAGAAGATGAAATAACAAGTTTTGAATTCCTGCGAATATATTTTACGAAAATGAATATCAGGGTATTATGGGCAAAAAATGGCCGTGAAGCCATTGATATTTGTGAAGCTGATCCATTAATTAATATGGTGCTGATGGATATTAAAATGCCTCAGTTAAACGGTTATGAATCAGCCAGGAAAATAAAGAAAATGCTACCAGGGATGCCGATTATTGCGCAAACGGCTCATGCTATGCAAAGTGAAAAAGAAGAAGCGTTGAATTCAGGATGTGACGACTATCTTTCCAAACCAATTGAAATGGCTCTATTGAAAGATATGCTTAAAAAATATCTTCGATAAGGTGACTTCTGTTGTATTAATAATGTCATTGGAGTTTTCTGAATTATAATTATATAGTTAAATTCATTTTTCCCTTCTCATCCAGCAAGACTGATACCCCAAGCATAAACTCTTTCTGAATGAGTGGTTTTTGAAAAACCATATCTGCCCCAAAAAGTTTTGCCCCGGGAAGATATCCGTCGGGGCCAACCCTTCCTCCCCCTGAAATAGCTATTATTTTTAAATCCGGATACTTTTTTCTAAGCTCTAGTATGATTTCCAAGCCTTCTTTTTGTGGCATAATGATATCAGTTATCACTAAATCGGGTTTGAATTTTTCAAATAGTTCCAATCCGTCATTCCCATTTAAAGCCAAATCGACTTCATGGCCTTCTTTTTCAAGCATTTTTTTTATCATTAGAAGGATATAAGGTTCGTCGTCCATAACAAGAATTTTAGCCATAGTTCAATTGTTTTTGATATCATTGTTATCAAGGACTCTTCTTATTGCTTTGCTGAAATCGTCCAATCTCATGGGTTTTAGAATTACTTCAGAAATTCCGCTCTGAGAAAGCGTCTCTTCTGACAGATTATCAGCAAATCCTGTAATTATTATTACTTTCAGACCAGGATCAATTTCTTTCATCAGGATAGCTAGTTCGGTACCTGTAATAAATGGCATACTCTGGTCAGTCACAAGAAGAGAAAACCTCTTCGGATCTTTCTTAAATTCTTCAAGAGCAGACAGACTATCGCTTTTTATTGAAACCGTATAACCCAGATTTTCAAGCATTTTCTTGCCCATATAAGTAATCTCCGGTTCATCGTCAACAAACAGTATATGTTCGCTACCTTTTATCGGCTTTTTGCCAGATTTATTTAAATCCAAAGGATATGAACCATATTTTGGAAGATAAATTGTAAAAGTAGACCCTTTGCCAGGTGTGCTGTCGACAGCTATTGCACCCCCATAATTATTTATTATTCCATGTACCACAGAAAGCCCTAAACCGGATCCTGATCCGACCTCTTTACGAGTAAAAAATGGTTCAAAAATCCGTTCTTTGGTTTTCAAATCCATTCCATAACCTGTATCTGAAATTATCAGTCTTATGTATTCTCCAGATTTCAGTTTTGGTATCTTTTCGGCAGATTTCTGATCAACCCTTAGAGAATCGAGTTTTAATTCAAGAATTCCTCCTGTTTTCATCATAGCATGAATAGCATTTGTGCATAGATTCATAACTATCTGATGGATGTGGGTAGGATCTGCAAGAACGGTTCCTATCAGGGGATCGAGATTCTGCTTTATTTCTACACTTTGGGGAAATGAGGCTTTAAGTAGATTAAGCACTTCTGCAACAATAGGTTGTAATTGAATAGGTTTCTTTTCAAAATCAACTTCACGACTAAAAGTTAATATCTGCTGAACAAGGTCTTTTCCCCTGAGAGCAGCATTGTTAATCTGTTCAAGGTCAAATCTAAGGTTACTTTCTTCAGGAAGTTCTTCTCTTGCCATGTCGGTATAACCAAGTATAGGTGTCAGAATGTTATTAAAGTCATGGGCGATACCTCCTGCAAGGGTTCCAATAGTTTCCATTTTTTGAAGCTGAAATAATTGCTTTTCAAGTTCAGCTCTTTCTCTTTCAAATTTTTGACGTATTTCAATCTCTTTCTTCAGATCTAAGTTTGCGCTTGAAAGTTGTTTGGTTCGCTCCTGGACTCTTTTTTCAAGCGCATCGTTGGCAGTTTTAACATTTTCTTTCTCCTGTTCCAGCAGAATCCTCATATAGAACTCTTTGCGTGTTGACAGTTCAAGAAAATAGCTGATGAACATTCCGATAATATTTGCACTTATAAAGAAATAATTATTATTAACCAGTATTTTCCAGGGAGTCTGGGATAACCAGATTGCGGAAATTTCGTACAGGATAACAATTGACCAACCTGCAATTGAAGCATAAATGAATCTGGCCCTGATAAATGTGTATCCAAAAATAAAGATCAGTATCAGTCCGGCATAATAAGTGTAGACCTCAACTTTTGCTGCATAAAAAATCATAATTATTATCCCGAATCCGGTGGTGAACATAGTACATGCAATTATGAATTGCATGTATCTTTTAAATATTTTTGAATAGGAAAATCCGTAAACAGCTATCAATACCGGAAATACAACTCCAAATCGTATAAACCAAAAAACTTCCTTTAAATCAGGAACCATTTTAGCATCCAAAAAAGCAAATGCCCCATAAAAAACCATTGACAGGATGAGCGAGAATCTAAATGGGACAAGCGATTTGGTAAAATAATCTTCCTGATATTCCTTTTCATACCCTGATAACTCATCAGTAAAAGAAAGTGTCAGAAAATTTATTGACAATGACTCCTGACTGGCTGAGGGTAGTCCGATAAAGCTCCTACCTACTCTTTGAAAAATATTCATTAGAAGTAATTATTTTTGATAAAATACAAATATCAAATATTTTCTAGTTTTTTCTTACTTTAAGAAACAAATTAATACCCAGAGGCTCTTTTTCAACACTAACTAATTCCTTATCAATATTGGCAGCTGAAGCTATCCTGTACAGGTCTGACTCTGTCCTGAGATTAAGATTCCAGTCTGATAATACTTCCATAAGTCTCTTTGTCGGATTTTTTGTGCTGAAATTACTTATCACCATTTCGCCATCTTCGGTGAGGCAATTAATATACTTTCTGATGAGAAATGTAAAATGTTTATCCTTGAAATAATCAAACAAACCTGCACTCCAGATAAGATCATACAACTTATATGAATTGAATCGTAATGCGTTAATCTTATTATATGATATCTGGCTGTTGAATTTTTCATTTTTTTTCATAGAAAAATCTATTGCGGACTGATCAAAATCAATAAGATCAAAGGTCATGCTTTTTCCCATTGAATTATTTTCAAGAAATTCATAAACATCAGATGCCGGACCAGATCCGAGAATGAGAACTTTAGCATTATCCTTTTTAGAAATCAGATTTTTGCAATATTCTATAAAAAAATCTTTCCTGTTTCGGACGGCAGAAGCTCCCGGCTGATTCTGAAAAAAAAGGTCCCAGTTTTTGTATCTGACATCCTCATTAATATCAAATTGATAAATCTTATCAATTAAATAAAAATCTCCCGGATAACCAAAGGGTTTTACAAATCCGTGGCCAATTAGAGTGTTATCATTAAGAATATCTTTTATTATTTCTCTGAAATCGGCTATTTCAGAAAAATCCAGATTATTGACGATTGATGTGAATTTACTGTAATCCTGAGGCTCCGGACCTCCTTTTTCAATTAAGTAACTTACAAACTCAATTATCTTGATATCGAGTTTATTTTTAAGTTCAAGTTCATTCATCATAATGAAGACTTACTAAAATTATAAATTATTATATTTTCCCCTTTTCCAAATAAAGTCTTAAATTTAATTTTACTTTTTTTAAAAACACCAGGAAAATATCACTTTCTCTAAAATAATTGCAAAAAAAAAAATAAAAGGGGTTTGATATTAAGAAATACTGAAGACAGAACAACTAAATGTTTTCATCATTCCAGATACTCCAGGCTCTCTCTTCCTATGAATAAAGGCGATTAGATCAGTTCTCTAACTCCTGAAAACTACTAGATATATACCAACTTGTCTTTGATTATTTTACCCTCATCGTCGGTGCCGTAAATTTTTATACCAATACCTGGAATAGATTGCTGAAAAATTCCGGCTATTGGACCAAAGACATCAATAATATCTCCAAAATCTTCAATATCCTCGTAGTCATCTATCTCCAGATAAAGATGAAGTATTATGATATACTCGGTTTGTTTTATCTGGATAAGAACTTTAAGTATTTTAGCCAGCCATAATGATGTAGCAGTATTAAAATACTCAAGATTCAGCCTTATGTTTGTAGTAGGTCTTGCATTCAGAATATATTCTGACACCCAATTATATACAGGCTCATAAACTTTATTTGCATTTTCAGGAATTGATTTACCAGAAAAAACAAGTTCACCTGTAACCCGATTGAGGTCAATCTGTGGAGTCCTTGGAGTTTGTTCAATCAATATGCTCTGAAATTCCTTCATTGCAGATCCGTGGAAGAGTATTAAAACATTACAAATAATAAACTATGCTAAGTTATGATTTATTTTTTACAAACTATCCGGTTTCAATTAAATAACAAGAGCCAAAATGTATATGAAAAATTTATCTATTTCCTTTTAAATAAATTGAGGAATTGATAAGATACTCTGAATGACAGTATTTTATGTGGCATTTGTGAAAGCGAAGAACCGAGTCCCGCTCAGGCGGGACGAGCTCACCGAAGGTAATCCCCCTCACCTATTTTGATATTTTGATTTAATTCCAATTCAATTATTATTCATTTCGGATACTCTTTTAAATAAATTGAGGAATTGATAAGATACACTGAATTCCAGACTAATTATAAATTTCATGAGTGTCGGTAATCAATAATAAAGTCAGATAGATATCGAGGAAGTGACGGAGATTTGTTGTCGGTAGATGAATTACTAATGGCAACATCTTTTCAAAGTTCTGCTAAGGGAGACACAGATCCCTCACTCATCCACCTAGAAACCAGAAATTTGCAAATTTTAGCTTGGGTGGATTCGTTCGGGATGACACTGTTATTTTGAAAGGGAGGGAGGAAGAAGCGGCGATTCGTTCTGGATATGTTAATATTTTGTACTACCAAATCGAATCGCCGCTTCTTCCTCCCCGTGTCCCAACCAGAAAGCGTCATTCCGAATGTAGCGACTGTAAATCAACTAATTAAAAAAGAATATGGGGAGCGAAATGAGGAATCCCTTCGGGTATAGTATGAAAAAAATAAATTTATATGTATAAATGCCGACACTCATTAAATTTTAATCCAAATATTTCCTCCATTCGTCAAAAAACCAAATATTTAATCTCAATACATTCTTATAGCTAAAACATTCCTTATCTATCTGTTTATATGCATTTTGTGACAATTAAATAAGCAGCTCTTAAGAAATTATCAATAAATGTTGATAAATTTTCTTCATTTTGACAAATGATTCATTTTTTTGTACCAACGATTTATATTTATGGATGAATATACCTAATTCAACTATAAACAACTTTTCTAATAACCCGGTTTTCCTGTCTTACAGCCTTAACCTATTGACTTAGGTTATTTTATTTCATAGTTTCACTTCTGTAATAAACAACTTTTAACATGGAAAACAATACAACAATAAATATACCGGATGTTATTAACAATCAGTATATTAACAATCTTGTTATGTTTGGTGATACTTCAATTGATTTAGTAAAAAAGAATCTCGTTTTCGAAATGTTGACTTCTGAAGGATGTGAAAGTTTTGTTGATTATATTGAATCATTAGGTCTGAACAATGATCCAAATCTGGTAGTTCTTTCCTCACTTTATCACTATTATTACGATTCAGAAGAGATGAAGCACGTTAATACTGTTATTAACCTGAAGGAACTTAACCAGATAAAAGAAATTAAAAATTTTCTCCATTCCATATATCATAATCTGTCTCCTAAAAGCAATTTTATAGGGTGTTTCGTTGATAATAAGGATATTGATGGATTTATACTAAGAAATAACTTATCACCATATAAAAAGAATAAAATCCGGAATGCCATAGAAAATGGTATTATGTCAAGGGTTCCTTTTTTGAACAGGATATACAGTCTGATGGATTCAAGAACTAATCATTATATGTCGCGTGCAAATGTTACTTTATTACTGAAAGATCACGGTTTTAATGTTTTGAACATGACCGGAATAAGTGGACTTACTTATTTCTGTGCACAAAGTCTGAAGACTACCGATAACTAATAAGTAATCCGATTTTTTAGTACTTTAATCAACCAAAACTATAAGTACTTTAGGCACTTATTTTAGATTATGGATTTAATTAATACCCTTTTTTCTCCTAAATTAATTTCATTTATAAAAAAATGGAATCTTTTAGGTTTTCTATTGGGCGCAATAGACGTTATTTCAATTGCACAGGCCTTTCAATTCTCATATTTAATAAACTACTTTGAAACGGGAGGATTCTTTTTCTCCGAAACAAGATTGCTTTGGCTTTTCCTCTTAATCCTCCCATTCTGGCTTATAGCTCTATACCTGATTCAAGTCACTGAAATTCCAAGAACGAAGCGCTACAAAGTCTTATTCTTTGAATATCTTCAATCAACAGTGCTGATAATCATTCTTTTATTGGTTTTTTATTTTGTTTTTAAGCTGTATTTAATTTCCCGTCTCTTCCTTATTGACTTTGCTCTTTTGGGTTTCTTCTTCCTCTTATTTTCCAGGATAATAGAGTACAAGGTATTCAAAATTTATAGAGCTAAAGGGTATAATTTTATAAATATTGTTTTAATAGCTGACGATACATCAATACCTTTTATTGACGAACTCCTGTCAAGTAAAGAATGGGGTTACAGGATAGTATCATTATTTACCACATCCGATCTGGTTAAAGAAAAATACGAAAAGGCAATAATACTGCTATCAGAAGAATATATCGGAGTAATTAATGACCTCATGGAAGGTGATATTGTTGATGAAGTTCTATATTTAAAGAGCAAGGTTGTTCCGTCTGAAGTTAGAAATGTTGTAAGATCATGTGAAGAACTTGGTGTTGTTTTTAGGCTTAATTACAAGGAAAGCAGAGTCAACCTCACTAACGCAATAAAAACGAATATTGGAAGTGAAAAGTTCCTTACCTTTATTAATATACCACATAATGTTTACGCACTGGATGTAAAAAAAATTGTGGATCTTAATATTTCCCTTTTCATGACAATTTGCTTATCTCCTGTTCTTTTAATGATTGCTATTTTAATAAAAATACAATCACCCGGACCAATAATATACAAACAAACCAGAGTCGGGTTAAGAGGACGTCTGTTCAATCTGTATAAATTCAGGACAATGGTTACAAATGCTGAGGCTCTTCGAATGGATCTTGAAAAAGAGAATGAGATGGATGGTCCTGTATTCAAAATAAAAGACGATCCGCGTGTAACAAAGATCGGAAAATTACTACGGAAAACAGGATTAGATGAACTACCACAGCTTTTTAATATACTAAAAGGAGAAATGTCCCTGATAGGCCCCCGCCCTCCTATCCCCAGCGAAACCATTCAGTACAAACGCTGGCAGCTAAGACGTCTTTCAGTTAAGCCTGGGTTGTCGTGTTTCTGGCAGATTAAACCAGACAGAAACAACATCAAATTCGAAAAATGGATGGAGCTCGATTTAGCTTATATAGATAACTGGTCTCTGAGGTTGGATTTTGTAATTTTTCTCAAAACAATTAAAACTGTATTTCAGAGAACGGGGCTGTAGAATTGAAAAAGAATATAAAAAGTAAAATGAGTATCGGCAAACAATAATAAGATCAGAGAGATATCGAGAAAGCGAATGAGATTCGATGGTGGTGATGAAATACTAATGGCAATATTTTATAAAATGCACATTATAAGTGCGATGAGATCAATAGCTATATATGAAATACCCTGGAAAGGTTATGTAAAGGCACCATAAGATTCCTCATTCATCCACCTTTCCCGGGTTCTTCAACTTGACCTGAGGTTGCTAAAAGGTGGCTGAATTCGGAATGACATGTTTTTTATGGTATAGGAAGGGAAGGAAAAAGCGTTGATTCGCCGTAAAAAATAGTTTTACTTAAGCTGTCTTCATGACGGCGAATCAACACTTTTTCCTTCCCTCTTGTCTAAAAATGACAATGTCATTCCGAATGAAGCCATTCTAAATCTGATAAATACATACATAAATTGGGAAGCGAAATGAGGAATCTCCCCGGGTATAGCTTGAATAAATTAACTTATATATATGAATGCCGATACTCATTAAAAAGTAAAATAAAATAATTAAATTTGCTTTAAACTAAAACGAGCATGATATGACTATGATAGCCAGATGCATATTGCCAATTGCCAGGTTAGAGAAAATGAAGTTTAGTTTTTATAAAGCACTGGTTATTTTCATGATGATCTTTACTGTTTCTTGTGTCCCTACAAAAAAGCTAAGTTATTTCAACGACATTAATGACCTTCAGGAACCGGGAGTTAATCCCAGAACCCAGAAGATAATTATGCCATTTGATAAACTTTATGTCAAAGTGCTTAGTATTGATGTGCAAACCAGCCAGATATTTAATGATTCCCAGGAAATGATGTATGGTAGTGGCAATGGTGTTATCGGATATCTCGTTAATGAAGCCGGTAATATAAATTTCCCTTTTGTAGGTAGTATAAATGTAGGCTCTCTTACAACAGCCCAGGCTGCTATAAAAATTCAGAAAGCACTGAGTGATTATGTTTCCAATACTTCAATAATTGTCAAATATATTGATAACCAAATCACTGTTATGGGTGAGGTTCAGCGCCAGGGTGTCTTTCCATTTACCCAGGATAAACTCACTATTTATGAAGCATTAGGTCTTGGCGGAGGACTTACACGATACGGCGACCGGAAAAATATTATTCTGATAAGAAATGAAGGTGAGAAGATAATGCATTACCGGTTAAATCTGTCAGATTCAAAGATTGCAGGCAAGGACTATTATTATATTCTGCCTAATGATGTGATTGTCGTAGAACCGCTGAAAGCCATTTCTTCAAGTTATTCAAATATTACTTTTACGACAGTACTTACCTCTGTTACAACTCTGATAGCAGTTTTGCTTTTTACAGGTGTTAAATTCTAAAATAAATACTTTTTAAATGTCGAATCAAAACGAATCCGCATCCGAAGCTTTTAATATCAAGGAATTCATATTAACAGCTTTATCTTATAAATATTTTTATATAGCCAGTTTTGTAATTTGCTTAACTGTTGCTTTTATGATCAACAGGTTTTCACCGACAGTATACGAGGTAAATTCCATAATCGGACCGGTTGAGGACAAACGTTCATCCCTGCTTGGTTCCAGCGATCTATTCAAAGGATTAGGAGCATTTGGAGAATTGAAAAATCTTCAAAACGATATTAGCAGCCTTAATTCATTTACGCTTGTTTCAACGACTATAAGCAAGCTTAATCTTGAAGTCGGGTATTTTGCTGAAAAGAACAAAATGTTCGGACAGAAGCAGCAGATTTATCTTGATTCTCCTTTTAGAGTAAATATTGATAAATCGCATGTACAACCAATCAATGCCAAATTTTATGTTGACATTCTTGACGGTAACTCTTTCAGACTCACATCATCAGAAGGTAAAGTTGAGCTATACAATTATGTTGATAACGTGATTGTAAGTGAAGATAATGTTTTGTCAATAGATACAATTTGCAAGTTTAATGAGACTATCAGCAATAAGAATTTTAAATTCTCGGTATCTCTAAATAAAGATCTCCTTATGGCAGATTCAAAAGATGAAGATCTTCTTTATTTTGAATTTTACCATCTTGATTTTCTTACAAAAGAGTATCTTAAAAAACTTATAGTTGAACCGGTCAGTATTAAGTCATCATTAATAAATATTTATTTTCAGGGGGAAAACATCGGACTTACAATTGATTTTTTGAACAGGTACCTTCAATCTTACCTGGACCATGACCTTTCAAAAAAGAATAAAATTGCATTAAATACGGTAAATTTTATCGATTCGCAAATTTCTGAAATATCTGATTCTCTTCTTAAATCTGAATCTAAGTTAAAGGATTACCGGTCGGCTAACCAGGTTACGGACCTTAGTTACCAGGGACAGAAAGCCCTGGAACAAATGACCCTTATAGAAACTGAACGTTCAACTCTGAAGATACAGGAACGTTATTATAATTATATTCTGGATTATTTCAATAAGAATCAGGATATAGCTGGGATTGCTCCTCCCTCTGCAGCAAACGTGGCTGATCCTATTATGAACAAGCTTATCCTGGACCTTCTTGCCCTTAATGCCGAAAAGTCAAGTATATTAAGCAATAATGCAGAAAAAAACCTGTTCCTGGGGCAGCTCGAAAATAAGATTAAGTTACAGAAAAAGACGATTATTGAGAATGTGTCTAATAATCTTAATACACTTAATCTATCACTCAACGAGCTGAATTACAGATCAGAAAAACTCTCAAAAGAGATCTCAAATCTGCCAAGGACCGAATTGAACATGGTTGGTATGCAGCGAAAATTCAATCTCAGCGATGCCATCTACACTTTTCTGCTTCAAAAACGATCTGAAGCAGCTATCACAATGGCCTCTAATATTCCTGATTATGAGATACTGGAACCTGCACGGGAAATCACAAGCGTAATTATTTCACCAAGAACAATGAAAAACTGGCTGTTAGCATTATTTCTTGGGTTTATGATCCCTTCAATCTTCATTATTTTGAAAAATTTCTTTAACCAAAAAATTATCAGTGTTTATGACGTTGAACATTTATTAAATCGACCTGTTCTAAACATAATTTTCAGTAATTCCTATAAAACCGAATCTGTAGTACCGGAATTTCCGGGCTCTTCAATTGCAGAATCATTCAGAAATTTACGAAGCAGCTTGTTTCTCAGATTCAAATCGGAACCTTTAAAAGTGATCCTTATCACCTCTTCTCAACCTCAGGAAGGAAAAAGCTTTATCGCATTTAACCTGGCGGCATCGATTGCATCAGTGGGATATAAAACAATTATTATTGATTGCGACCTGCGAAGGCCGACTCTTCATGAGAAGTTCAAAGAAGATAACACATCAGGTCTTTCAACCTATATGAACAATCCTGCTTCCAAAGATGACATTATTCATACAACTTCCATTAAGAATTTATCTTTTATTCCGGCAGGGCCTATTTTACCTAACTCTTCAGAGTTAATTGAATCGGGGGTACTCGATGAACTAATTAATTATCTGAAAAGCAAATTTGAATATATAATTATTGATACGACTCCAGCAGGTTTAGTTGCCGATGCTGCACTCATGACGAAATATGCCAACCTTAATCTTTTGATCTGCAGAAATAATCATACACGAAAAGATGTTTTTAAAGATGTTCTGACCATGTTAAGCACTAACAGAATTGAAAATTTTGATGTTATTTTTAATGATCTTAATTTAAAGAAAAGCCGTTACGGACGGTATACTAATTATTATAAGAAAGTGCTTAAAGTGCCTAAAGTGAGCTAAAGTTTGGAGTGCCTGAAGGAATTAGAGCGATGAGATTTGAGATATGAGACGTGAGTGATGAGGGATGAGCGTAGAGATTTGAGATTTGAGATTTTAGACAAAAAACTTGTTTGTTAATATAGTTAATTTCAATTATTTAATATATGAGTATCGGTTATCAATAATAATCTTAAAACAATTGATTAGGGGATTACCTTCGGTGAACTCGCATTCTGCTCGGTTCCTCGCTAACCTTATACAACAACCTCACCTTGTCATTCCGAGTCCCCATACAATTTTGCACACCAAGTCATATGACAATTTCCTGCTGAACCCTGGGGATCCCTCACTTCGTTCGGGATGACAATTTGTATTTTTGTGGACAAAATTTCATGTATCCTAAAAGGTGATTTATGTAATACGGTTTATGATCCCAGGGATTCCTCATTTCGCTCCCCATATTCTTTTTTAATTAGTTGATTTACAGTCGCTACATTC
>Ga0209540_10000244_pt1 | contig 61685 bp, 58 predicted proteins | sample BarGraIncu01121A_FD_184501 | JGI IMG/M metagenome (GOLD analysis project Ga0209540, IMG submission 184501) | Arctic peat soil microbial communities from Barrow, Alaska - Barrow Graham LP Incubations 011-21A (SPAdes) (version 2) | ecosystem: Environmental > Terrestrial > Soil > Wetlands > Peat... | reverse complement strand
AAGTCCAATGATGTTTTTCAGAAATCGTATAACATACCATGGTTAGGTAACAAAAGAATTCGCTTTGATTGGATATCCTGAATAGGGTTCAATTATGGGACATAAACACTTGACGAAAATCGGTGTTATACAATTGTTCTGCGAATGTTTACATTTCATATTTTTTCCATCCCGTCGATATAATAATCCCTCGACTTAATACCACTGTGATTCACACTTTGATTAATAAGGGTGTGAAAAATGTGTGGATATGAGTGAAAATATTTTTTGAATAAAATTTGTTCAAGGTCTGAATCTAAGATCCGATTGCGGAAAATCATCCAAAAATTTCCTGTTCCTTCGTTCTAACAATATTCTTGATTTTATTGCTCTTCTCTTGAATTTTCTTGCTGATGCCATAATTGGTCAGGAAGCGCAGCAATGTTTTCACATTTTTATTAGTGTTGGTGTGAAACTAGTGTGGGAACGATGTGAACCTCGGTGTGGCTCATTTTATATCCTCAATTAAGTTAAGAGAGAATCTATGTGTCATCGGTTAAGAGTAATAATGCAGATTTCATGTGCACGGAAAAAAATAAATCTGCAGGGTAATCTGTGGTGTTAATAGATCAGGCAAAAAAGGCCAATTCGAAAACTTATTAGTGAGATTCTCTTAAAGCACCAGGGAAAAATACGTGGCGCATATTATGAATTTCAAGAAACAGTTCGAAGCTATATCATGATGGCCCTCAATTCAGTTTCTTAACAACTTCCTCAACAGAAAGCAACTCCTGCTCCCCGGTCGACATGTCCTTGAGCGCCACTTTTCCAGCATCAAGTTCGTTTTTCCCAACGATCACGACATGGCTTGCACTGATGGTGTTCGCATAGGCGATCTGGTCTTTGAACTTTCGTCCCATCACATCAATATAGGTCGCTATATGCATCCGGAACTTTTGGGCAATGATTATAGCCTCTTTTCGGGTGTCCTCGAAGGAGACAACAACTATACTCTTTGGAACAACGGGCTTTGCTTCACATATCTCCATTATCCTGTCAAATCCGATAGCATAGCCCGTGGATGGTGTATCCTCACCTCCGAACAACTGCGCAAGCCTGTACGAGCCTCCGCCGCATACCTGGTTCTGCGCACCAAGACCTTCACAGTATATCTCAAACACCATGCCTGTGTAATAATCAAGACCCCTCGCAATTCCAAGGTCAACCTGGTATTCGATGCCATAAACGTCTAGAAGATCAAGAAGCGTCTTGAACTGTGTGAGCGCTTCGATGTCGCCTACAAGCTCCTGCGCCTCATGCATCGCATTCTCCCCGCGAAGCCCTATCAAACGGAATAATTTCCCGCGAATATCATCTGGCGCATTGATCATATCAAGAAAATCCTCAAGACCCTTATCATCCTTCTTATCAACAAAACGCATGATATTGCCCTGGTATTCTGGCTGTATATCTTTCAAAAGGGTGCGCACGATTCCAATATGCCCGATATGCAGATCTCCCTTTACACCGGCGTTTGTTAGCATTTGTGTTGCGAGTGCAATTACTTCGGCATCCGATTCCGGACGGGCACTTCCTATTATCTCTACGCCGAACTGGAAGAACTCCCTGAAACGGCCTTTCTGAGGGCGCTCATACCTGAAGCAGTTATCAAAATAAAAGAATTTCAGGGGCTTTGGAAACCTCTGCAGTTCTTCCACATACATCCTTACCACAGGGGCTGTAAGTTCAGGGCGAAGCGCTATCTCACGGTCTCCTTTGTCCTTGAAATTATATATCTCTCCAAGAATCCCATCTCCTGATTTTAATGTGAAAAGCTCGATGTGTTCAAAAGTCGGGGTCTTTATTTCCCCGTATCCCCACCGTGTGGCAACCTCACGCAACTTATTCTCAATATATCTTCTCTTTCGCATTTCTTCTGGCAGGAAATCACGTGTGCCGCGGGGTTTCTGGAGCTCCATAATATTCATCCTTGTGCCTCAGATACTGCCTTACTATTAATAAAACCGTATGTTTTCTGCTCCTGTAATATTGATTTCTAAGGATAAGTCTTAATATATTGGCTGATATTATCGCACATATTTTATGGAACTGAGAGAAAAAATTAAATATTTCAAAGAAAGTGATAATTTCTGGATAGGACTTCTGCGGGATTTCCTGTTCGTTCTTATAGTTGTTGTGGTGTTTTCATCGATCTCCTACATTGTAATGGGACGATTTTCACCAATGGTAGCTGTGGAGAGCGGTAGCATGATTCCTCATATCCAGATCGGCGATATCATATTTGTTGAAAGTGTGGATCGCACGAAAATTATCACCTATAATGAAGGAAAAGAGACTGGTTATTCAACTTTTGATGAATATGGCGATGTCATTCTATACAAACCGCGCGGAAAAGATAGCGTGACACCAATTATCCACCGTGCCATGTTTTTTGTCAGGGAAGGAGAACCAATGTGGGCAGGAGGGCCGCCAGCGCCTTTTGCTGGCTATATCACAAAAGGAGATAATCCAAAAACCAATTCCGCGTATGACCAGCAGGGGAGCATAAGCCCGCAAATTCCAGTCAAACCTGAATGGGTGATAGGAGTTGCCCGATTCAACCGCATACCATGGCTGGGATGCGTTTCACTGGCTTCACGCGGGATTTTCACCTGTCTTAATTGAAAAAAAAATGAGCTCAGGCGTACAACTTTGTCTGGTTGGGCGGCCTGTAATTTTCGAGTGGTTTTAATCTGTAATCCTCAAAAAGAACTCTTTTTGTGCTTTCAGACGGAACGCTCAAAGAGATCTCCTTTGTTCTTCCGTATCTTCCTTTACTCACAACGGTCGCATTCAGGATACCCATCATATCAAGCTCAGATATCAGATCCGTTATTCTTCGCTGGGTCAGGATCTCGATCCCGATAGTCCTGCACATCTGCTTATAAATATTGTAGGCTTCGCCTGTGGTCAGATTGCTGTCGCCATTATATCCAAGAAGTACAACGCTCAAAAGGACTAGTTTGGACTGACTTGGCAAAGTCCTTACAACTTCCACAACCCTGTCTACCTCGATCTTCTCCTGCGCTTGCTTGACATGAGCTTCCATTACCTTGCTTGATTTTATTCGCTCTGCGATCTCTCCTGAAACCCGCAGAAGGTCAAGTGCTCGCCTAGCATCCCCATGCTCCTGAGCTGCATAAGCTGCACACAGGGGAATTACGGTCTCTTCGAGAGTACCACTTTTAAAAGCCATCTCAGCCCTCTGGTTGAGGATGTCCCTGATCTGATTGGCATCATAAGGTGGGAAAATGATCTCTTCTTCTCCTAATGAACTTTTTACCCTGGGGTCAAGAAATTCAGTGAATTTCAGGTCGTTTGTTAAACCAATAAGACTGACTTTTGCCCTTTTCAGATCTGAATTTATCCTGGTAAGATTGTATAAAACGTCGTCTCCTTTGTTCACCAGTTTATCAATTTCGTCCAGAATTATTATCGCGATGTGTTTATCAGAGTCCAATGCGACCTTAAGTTCTGAATATACCTGGTCAGTTGGCCAGCCTGTCATGGGAACTTCTTTTCCAAAATGTCTTGCAATGGATGCCAGTAAACGATATTGTGTATCCACTACTTCACAATTAATGTAAACTACAACACATGGAATTCCATGCATTTCTCCTGTCTTTACAAGTTCCTTTCCAACATGCTTTGCTACAGCCGTCTTACCGGTCCCAGTCTTTCCATATATTAATATATTGGAAGGAGTTTCACCTCTTAGAGCCGAAACCAGTATTGTAGCCAGTCCTTTTACCTGATCGCTCCTGTGCGGCAGATTATCAGGAATATATGTTGATCTGAGTACTTCTCTATTTTCAAAAATATTGGCCCTCATCAAGATATCTTCGAAAATACCATTTATTATTGTTGAATTTTTTGTCTCCATCTTTCGCCCTCTTGCCAATCTCCAATGGAAGGAGAGCTATTAAGACTTATGGTGATTACCCCTTCGTTTCTATTGGAATAGAAGTAGCAAAAAAAGAAATATTACAAAAAAAAATGTCTTTAAACATTGATTCTATTGTAATAACTTTATTATTATATATCACTTCTTGGAGCTGTCGGTACTTAAACCCCTTTGTTTCACATGGAAGGTTTGGGAACCTACCCCTTTATTTCCTATGGAAATTTTAAAAAACTGGTTTGATCATTATTATTAAATTAATAAAAAACTGATGTGACTCAGTAATAGAGTTATAGTATATAAATTTTACGAAAAAAACCTAATATTAAAATAATATAAAACAAGAAAAAAAAAGAAAATAAATATTTTCAAAAAAATTTCCAAAAAAAAAAAGAAACAAACCTCCAATAGAAATCAGGGGGTAGGTTAAAAATCCCTTCACAAAAGAAAATCTGGAGAATTATCTATCTAAATGAATAGACTCTAATTTGCTGGACAAACCCCATATCAAAGTTCTTGTATGAATCGGAATGTTAGGATCATTCCCCATATCATCAAGAGTAGAAATCACTAAAGCCGCTCTTTTTGACAACGGCTCTTTTTCATTTGAGAGCACATTTTTGACGGTATCGGCTGAGCGTCTGATATTCCTGGGAACGGAATCGTCTCCGAGAATCCTCTCAAGAACCTCAGTACATTGTTTTATGATTTCGCCGGTATTTTGCGACACAGTTATCACCACATGATATAAATAAGAAACTAGAACCGTTATTAAGACTATGGTAAGAAAAGACTTTCGGTGATATTATGACAGGAAAAGAATCAGACGATAAAATACAGATGATAACAAAACTTCTCGAAAAAGGAGGAACAATGCTTGCCACGCATCATGACTGCGGCGCTCCCATGTTCAGGTACCAGGGAAAAGTCGTATGTCCGGTATGTGATTCCCAGGAAAAGAAGCAGCCAGAGGATATAGAAAAACAAAGAAATAAAATCGACGAAAAGCAAATCAGGCAAGGCCAACAAAATAGTAGAGCTCCAGGGATTTCAGGGAGTTCATCAAAGCATGTATTACAGATCTCAAATATCATAGCGAATAAAATTCGAAACCTTACAGCAAGCCTTGAAACTGAAACCGAACTGGGAAGGACAAAGGATAAAATGGAGTGCATCGAGCGGGGAGTAAGAATATTGAAGTTATTACGTGAGATTGACTAACCTGCAAGCCTGACGATAGTATTTCTGGTGACAAGGAGATTAATAGAGGATTGTTCCTTGTTCTGTCGTACAAGAACATCAAATATTTCCACGATATCACCGTACCCCGCTTCCAATAGCTCCCGGTTATTTTCACTTATATGATATACAGGCATCATCGCATAACAGGGTTCACGTGCAGTACCATCGCAGATCTTGAAAACAAAAGTCTTTTCATTCCCCAGATTTCCCGACATTACAGACGCAGCGACATTTATGTGTTTCTCGATATGTTTCTTAAGGTTTGAAAGAGCCATGAATTTTCCCTTTGCACGATAATCGTGTTTTGAAGCCCCATCCTTCCTTAATATTACATATGAGAATTTCATATCCGTATTTATATACCTGTAAGGATCCACGGTATCCGCTATCTTCTTCATGAAATCCGGCGCTGTGATGTTCCCCTGTTCCTTAAAACTCCAGCAATTATCGCCACTGCACATTTTACCCCAGATGAATGAGCAGGGGCTATAGACATTAAAATCTCTTCTGACAAGAGCTTGCTGAGTAACCCGCAGAGCCTTTGAATTATCAAGGTCTGCAGGCTCAATAATGATCAGGGTTGGATCCCTGCTGCCTGAAGCGATCCTCTCTACGACCGTTGCACGTTCAGGAGGCATGGACTTAAGTTCAGCAAGTACATTTGAAAAAACAATAAGATCGGCATCAAGAGGAACAGGCACGGTTTCGATGGGTGATCGGACCGGCTCTCCAATGATGATATTTGCGCCGCCTCCTGACAGGTAATTCTCGCAGAGTTCCTTATAACATAAGATATTTTCCAGCTCTTGTTCTATCGACTCGATCCTGATGCTCAATTTTATATCCATATTATTCCTGGAATAAACATCCTGGAGTTTTCTGAAAAAATCAATGGTGGAAAGAGTAATTGTTCCCGGACCTGAACCAGCATCAATGATCCTCATTTTATTAAAGAGTAATCCGCCTTTGAATAATTCAAGCAGCAGGTGCTGGTACTGGCAGAAATAAACAGGAAAATGATACAGCAGGTAGGAAATTATCCTAATTTTTGGATATCCGGCTCCTCCTTCTCCTTTCCAGTATTCCTCTTTCTGCGAAACTATATTTTCACGGATAAGCCGGGCTGTATCGCTTGTATTCCAGTTCTTCCCGCAGGCGCGCTCTATATATGAACTCACCAGTTTTTCGATGCGCAAAGGTAATACTGGATTTTTTAAAAGCCCCTCAAGTTCAGCCACTACCGATTCGTCAGGAGGAAGCGCACGCTTCACAAGCCTTGAACATTTAAAACCAGGGCTGCAATAGAGGCCCAGGTCATAAAAATGCATTTTTAAAAGCTCAAAGAGCTCTATTTCCTTGTATCTTTTGCTCAAGTACTGGTTCATCTCAGATAGTGAGAACTCAGAGCGTGAGGCAGCAAGGTATTTCGCGAGTGATAGGATTTCTGATGTCATAAGCAGAAAGGCATTGATGGAAGGTTCGTTGGGAAAATCATATCACCATAATAGCTTTTAAGTATTTAACTAATATATTAGATTAGCAAGGTCAAATGAAATGATGAGGAAATCAGAGTTTTTAATAGTATCATGCATAATACTTTTGGTATTGAATTCTTTTAATGGTGTCAATGCGCTTGAAGAGGGCGTTTCTGTTCCCCTTGTTGCTGATAAGGTCACCGGTGACGGGGAAGAAGGGGCACTCCTTGGTGCCCAGGTGATCGTCGTCAATGGCACAGGTCATGTTTTTGTGGATACGAACCCTTATACTCAGGTTGACCTTCAGGGTTCGGCAAGACTTGCTGCGATGGTGGCTTGCGATGTGCTGGGAGTGGATGAAAAGGTATATGATTTTTATTATATTATCGAAATAAGCTCTCCCATAATAGGCGGACCTTCAGCAGGCGGCGCCCTGACTGTGGCGACCATAGCAGCGATAAATAAATGGACCCTGAAACCCAATGTTGTTATGACAGGAATGATAAATCCCGACGAATCCATAGGACCTGTTGGCGGTATTCCTTACAAACTCGAAGCTGCAGCAGCAAAAAATTACACGCTTTTCCTGGTTCCTGAAGGCCAGGCCACGGTAACAGTAATTAATTCCACTACTTATTCCAGAGGTTCGCATATAATCACGGGAGACCATGAGGAAACGGTGGATGTGGTTGAACTTGGAAAAAAACTGAATGTGACCGTCAAAGAAGTGAGTACGATACAGGATGTTGTCCTGGCATTTACGGATCATGAGATAACCATGCCAACATATAAAGGTATTATCCTGACCACTCAATACATGGACCTCCTGAAACCCCTCGCAGAGAATCTGAAAAGCGAATCAGGCGGCATGTATAAAGAAACGATCTCATCCATGTCCAGTACACAATTAACAGATAGTGCAAAGGATATCCTGGATAGGGCGGACAAGATGTATGAAGATAAGAAATACTATGCTGCTACCTCTTTGTATTTCAATTCAATGTTCACGATGCGCTTTGCGCAGTGGAAAGATGGATATGAAAAAGCTTCAGATAAGGAACAATATCTTACTGAACTTACGAATAAAGTTGAAAAGCAGATACAAGCCTCCGAGAGTGACCTCCAGAATTTTACATTGTACGGAATATCCGATGTAGAGGCTGTAGGAGCGGCGGAATCAAGGATCACGGTAGCAAGAATGAGGCTTGATGAAGCAAAAAAACTGAATGATACGGATGAGAAGCTCTCCGGAATGGCATTTGCGAATGAAAGAGCGCGTACAGCGCAATGGTGGCTCATACTTTCGACCCCTAGCGGTAAAGTCGTGCCTGATAAAATCTTGAAAGACCGTGCGGGATGGTACCTCAGCCAGGCGCAATCCATCAATACATACATGATAACATTGATCTCAGAGAGCGGCTCCCATCCGGAGATCACGGGAGGCGCAGCAGATGACATTGCCAATGCCCAGAAAGAAATGGAACGCGGCTATTATGCAGGTTCAATATTTGATTCGCTCCAGGCGACAACAAAAGCCAGCACAGCGATAGGATTAATGGGGCAGAATGAACCGCAAAAGAAGGTCGATCAGAGTTATGAAGCTGCAAAAGCCGCGATAAACGAAGCTCGTCTTGCAGGGATAGAGCCAACGCTTGCAGTGAGCGCATTCGAGTACGGGGAAACAATGACAAATCCCTATGAGAAGATCTCTCAGTATTCTTATGCAAAGATGATCGCCAGGACATCAATAGTACTCAATTCCCATTCCATTCCTTCCAATGAAACTCCAATTAAGCCGGTTATTACCCCCTATGTGTCCGAACCCTTCAAAGAATTGATCCCAACTCCTGCGGAGACGACAAAGAGATCTAAGACAACAATACAAGTGCCAGGATTTGAGGCTGTCGCAGCGATCGCGATTTTGTTGGTTGTAAGACTCAGCAGGAAATAAGATGTAGTGCAGATTTATAATCTTGCGCAAAACTTATGAAAAACAAACTGCAGAAATAGGTGCCCTGAGTTTCGGATGCAGTTAGGAATATTAATCAAAATACTGCGCAGAAGTTAGCTCGTTGTCCTCCTTCCCCGGAGTCAGCAGAATAGGGAAAGGGCTGGGTTATTGGTTGTCAGGATTTAGAAAATAGTATTCATCCAGACGAATGGAACACGGATGCCGCGGATACGTACGGATTTGAGGTTTCTATTTCAGATATTTCCCTTCTTTCATTTTTCATAAACTTTTTCCAAAAAGCCATAAACAAATATTCCCTATCTCACGATTTTTCTCTTATGAAAATTCCGGGACACCAATACTAATTTCTCAGCTGAATCAGATAAATCAGTATTTGCTGATTTTTCAGAAAAATATAAATACCAATAATTCATATGTTATCACATGGCAAAAAAAGATAAAACCGAACCTTGCTGCATCCAACCGGATACAAAACTGGGCTGCTGCAAGGTAGAGTCCCTGATAAGCATAGATGAGCGCGGGCAAATGGTTCTCCCTAAAGAGATAAGAGATAAGGCAAATATCCGCGCGGGCGATAAACTCGCAGTCGTGAGCTGGGAAAAGGATGGGAAAGTCTGCTGCCTGACATTGATAAGGGCTGATGAACTTGGCGGGATCGTAAAAAATATTCTTGGTCCGTTGATAAAAGATCTGTAAGAGGTGTTAACATGAAAGATGATGAAATAAAAAAAGCCGTAAGAGAAGGTTATGGAAGGATCGCTACGAAAGGAACTTCCTGCTGCACTCCCCTGACATCATGCTGCGGAGGTGCTGCACAGGATCTTAGTAAAAAGATCGGGTACGGGGACGATGAACTTGCATCAGTCCCGGAAGGCGCAAATCTTGGTCTTGGATGCGGGAATCCGGTAGCACTGGCATCGCTAAGGGAAGGGGAGGTTGTTCTTGACCTGGGTTCAGGAGCCGGGTTTGATTGCTTCCTTGCCTCCAAAAAAGTAGGAGAAAAGGGAAAAGTAATAGGCGTTGACATGACCCATGAGATGCTTGAAAAAGCTAGGGGTAATGCCAGAAAGGGAAATTACACGAATGTCGAGTTCAGGCTTGGAGAGATCGAAAACCTGCCTGCTGCAGATAATTCGGTCGATGCTATCATTTCCAATTGCGTCATTAATCTTGCGCCTGATAAAAACAGGGTGTTTATGGAGGCGTTTCGGGTTTTAAGACCGGGAGGAAGGTTAATGGTTTCAGACCTTGTTTTGTTGAAAGAACTTCCGCAAGTCCTGAAAAGTTCAGTCGAGTCCTATATCGGTTGCCTGGCAGGTGCCATAATGAAAGAAGAATACTTACAAGCGATCAGAAATGCAGGGTTCAAAGATGTCGGGATAATCGATGAAACAAAATATCCCCTGGAATTGATGGTCAACGACCCTACAGCAAAGGCGATCATTGAGGACTTTAAGATTCCGAAGAATGAGTTGAAAAGTGTTGCAGAGTCTGTGGTGAGTATTAAGGTGAAAGGGATAAAACCTGTATGAAATCCGAAAGTCCCTTATGAGCGCCGTGCAGAAGCTGCTGTCTGCCCTGAAAGCCTGACGCAGGCGCGCCGGCGGTATTTTGAAGGGCTGTGCCTGCACCTGTTTGAGTGCGCGGGGGTCAGCGGGCAGGGGATGGAACACGGATGACACGGATGCGCACGGATTTTTTATGATCTTTCATCCGTTAATACTTCGGTAATCGTATTATATTTTCATATTGATCGAAATGTTCATCAAAAGCAAAAGCCTCGGTGATTCCAAATCGTTCCATAACTGCAAAACTTGTACAATCGGTAAAACTGAAACCTTTATCGCGATATTTCATAAAAATATCCCATGCTTTCTTCTCATCAGATGGCGTCACGCGAATGAGAGTAGCGATTGTCTCATTCCAAAGTTTTTTACCTATCTCGACTGCATTCATATAGCCCAAACGAGCTTTCGTCAGTGTTATTATTTCATCTGCAATGTAATTCGTGGTCACTATTGCATGATTTAATGACTCCTTGAATAATACAGCAGAAACGTGATCAGAATCCGTTTTTTCAAGAAGAGCATACCATGCACTTGTATCAACAAAGATTGGCAAAAAGTATCACTTCAGTAAAGATATTTATCATGGTTTCGCGCTATATCGGTTTTTCCACTGCTTCCGATGCCAATGATTTTCGATAATTCTTTCTTCTGGGCGTTTATAAGACTGGCTTCCTCGTCCGGGATAAGTATGATATGTACATGTTTATGATCCGGAATATCGACTTTTTGAAGGGGTTTGAACATGCCATCCTCGTAAATGGCGGCTATTGTTTCTGCCATGATATTATATGATTAACCTGATTTTAAATAAAGATATCCTCCAATTTCTGCTCGTCTTCTTTGAGCACCCAATTTTTTTCGAAGCCCTCGAATCAATAATAATTCCTCACAGGCAAATAAATTAAAATCCCGGCGCCGTGCAAGAGCTGCGGCCTGCCCTGAAATTCTGCTGCAGGCGCACCGGCGGTTTTGAAGGCTATGCCTGCGCCTGTTTTTGTGCACAGGGGGTCGGCGCGGGAAGGGAATAGGACGCGGATCTCCACGTATGGCAAGAGCCATACGTGTGGGCGACGTCAACCGGCGCAACGGTTGACGCGGATACACATGGATAATAAATAAATCAGTGAAAATATGTCCTGAAAAGTACAGACATATCATCCGCGTTTAATCAGATACTGTGCTATGTATTTGCCAAATTGTTCAATATCTCCAATATTATTCTTCAAGTAATAGTGGAGCTTCTCGATGTCGATTTTTGCGTACATGTGAACGAGCCTGTTCCTGAACCCTGCAGAGGGTGCAAATTTAATAGCAAAATCTCCTGGTAAAATGCCCTGCTCCCCAAGGATCAAAAATACCTCCTGGTAAGATTCAGGTCGTTTCAGCTTTTCTCTAGAAATTATCATTTCACCAATGTCGATCGAACATTCCAATGCGATCTCTAAATATCGCTCAACAGCTGCTTTAAGGGTGTGATCTCCCTGTAAGTCCTCTATCTTAAAATGTTGATAGCCTTTCAAAATGTTCACATATTCAACGAGCTGCTCAATTTTAGAGGCGATTTCATCATTCATGAAAAACCAACCTCGGCAATCCTCTTCAGAGTTTCTTCCGTATGCCTTTTTATGTAATATTTTTCATCCAGGTACATTGAAAGGATCTTTGTTTCGAATTTTACTCTCTCTGTTTCATCGGATTTCAGGATAATCCCGCTTTTAATAATATTATATGCTAGAAGCAATGGTGCTTCATTTAGAACAATAAGATCTATTTTGTTTTTCTTGATCAAAATGGCTATTTCGCTTATCAATTTCAATTCCAGGTCGAAATGGTCTTTTTTGGATAATTTTTCATCCAGCATGACTCCAATATCAACATCGCTCAACCTCCCCGAATTCCCCCGGACTGTTGAGCCAAAAAGATAGGCAAGAATTACGCTATCTTTGCTGCTGAAATACTCTGATAATTCTTTTTCAAATAGTATCATGCTTACTTTGTAATTTGTTTTTGATAATATATGTTCTTCGCTTATGTGTAGCATTTTTTTGCGGAGGCATAACAAGTGCAAGTGTCTTCAGGATTTGTATTGTATGACAAATAACGTGTATTGTGCATATACTTGCTGCGGAATACATCTTTCAACCATTCACAACCTCCACCGACACTATCTTTAAAAAATCCTTGTCAAATGTTGCTATCTTCCTGATTTTCCTCATCTCCATACAGGCAAGATTCGAAGCATCCACAAAGCTCAAACCAGTATTCTCCTGATTAGAAAATATCTCCCATGACTTTTCAAACACTTCGCTCGCTTTCATTATTTCGATTTCCCTGGCCTCAAGCAGGACATTTCCCACCTCCTTTGCAGCATCCATACTTTTCCTGAGTGCTAGTACTGTTGTGACTTCCGAGAACACAAATTCTGATATTACTCCGATTCCATATTCCCCTGCATTGAGTTTTTGAAAAATATCCCCTGCCTTTTTATGGTTTATATCATCCGCATTCTTATATGCAATGATCGCGCTGGAATCAACGAATATCAAGCCTTCTCCTGTTGATATAAAGCTTCATCGAGCTCTTCACTCAGGTTCCGATACTGGTATCCAAAATGCTCAGGCTTGATCTCTATGATACTTCTCGTCTTTTTCTTCGGAAGTCCGAGCCATTCACTGAGCGCTTTTGTGACCGCTTCCCCGATAGAGATGCCATCTTGCGCAGCTTTTGTTTTTAATTTTTTATAAACAAAAGGGTCAATATTCCTGATAGTGGTGTCCATATGTAACACATGTGTTGCAACGGAATATATAATTATTGAAGGTCTTAAGGTTTTGTGAAAGCGCCGAAAATTAATTCAGTTGTATTTATAAATGTATGGCATGATATTCACATAAAATCCGCCAGCCCCTTCTGCTTCACCTTATCACTCTCAAACAGCGACCTCATCTCGATCTCAAGTAGCTCAAGCCTCTGCTTCGTATAATGCCTCACATTATACTCATCTGCAATCCGAAGGGAGGTCTCAAGATACTTCCTCACCGAGCCCTCATGCACCGTAAGCACGATATTCCCTCCGCATTTTGGGCACGACCCCCGAAGAGGCGGGCGCCTGTACTTGGCACCACATTTTGTGCACCGCACCTTCTGTTTTGAGAAAGAGCGCAGGTTCCCGATAATGTCGGGGAGGAAATGTGAATTTATGACCCTCTCTGCCACATCCTGGGGGTCCACAGCCTTTATTTTACGTGCAAGCCCAAGCTGCGCCTCCATTTTTTCTATCATTGTCCCGAGGGTCTTGTATGCGCTGTTCCTGGGTCCTGCCGCAATATTGGTGGTATCATGCGTGAACCCGAAACCCTCATACTGCGCCGGTGTGCCAAGCCTTCCGCTCACCATATCCATGATCTTAACAAGGTCTTTGGGATTCGTATACGCCAGGGTAGCTTCATAGAATTCAAGGGGATACTGGAACCTAACATCCACGTTATGCGCCTCCTTATCCACTTCATTCGGGTCGATGCGCGATGTCAGGACAAGAGGCGCATCCATCTGCCCGCCGCGCCTGTCGGGAAGATATGAACGTGAGAAGTTGAGGAGCCCGTCCATAAGCAGCATAACGCAGTCTTCGTCGCCGTCACACTGGAAAGTGGTAATTCCAGAGCATATAAGGCTGTGGTGAGTATCGACTGTCAGGTTATACACATATTTATCCTGAGAGCTAATCTCTTTTCTTTCTACGACTTTATCAATGAACACATCTTCATCAAAACTGGTTCTCGTCTGGCCTTTTTTTGTCATCCATTTTTTAAGCAATTCTTCGGCATGCTTTTGCTTTTCACCGAGGAATCCGATATCTTCTATGAATTTTCCTGCTTCGCTGCTATAGATCCTTATCTTATACGAATGGATCAATTTCGGCTTTCCATAGAATTTTAGAATAAGGTCGCTTTTTACAGCCCTTTCTTCCTCATAAATAGAGTGCTTTATCCCGGAAAACATCAGGAGGATGGAAACAGCGTCTATCAGCCATTTATTTACTGAAGTTAAATTGACTTCTAATGTGCTTTGTAGAGAACACGATCCATCTCCGGTGAAATAACCTCTCAAAAATGCACTTATCTTATCCTTTGGCAAGGCATACACAAAGTTTGGAACCCGTTTTGTTTTCGCATCTTTACCGATCTTTAGTTCTTCAAAAAGTTCAAAGACAAATCTTGAGCATATCGTTATATGATTTCCTGAAATGCTGGGGTTCAAACCAAAAACAGCATTTATTTTTTCCTTTAATATCTCTCTTACCCATTCTTTGGTAGCAGTTATAGATACCTGGTGACAATCAATTTGATTCTTTTTAATAAACCCTTCAGCCAAATATAATCCTAACAGTAATAAGAAATCGTCATCCACAGTTATGCTTGGCTTTATAGAAACTTTATCTCTTTTACTTCCGATCAGGTAATTTCCTGTGCCAATCAATTCAGGATTAAATCTATTGACCATCTCTAACGGATATGACTGTCTGTAAATATAATTTGTAAATGTTTTATATCTCATTCCAAAATCACTGCTTATCTGTGAAAGAGGAACATCATCCTCAAAGATGTCGCTTTCTGTCCTTATCATTACATCTTGTGCATCGGTTATCGAAAGCAGGTCTATATTCTCTTTAGTCTCCATAGGAGGTCTTTTGAGGTTCCAGGGGATCAATAATTCATCTGCATCCTGCGCCCTCACTTTTGCTCCAGACCTATCCACGAACGGATGATCTTTAGTCACGACTATCTTTCTGCCGCTTTTTGTTTTTATTTCAATCAGCTTTTCAGGGGCAACATGTTTTGAAACATGGGTTATATCCGCCAATTCGAATTTCTTCGTTTTTATGTTGAAAGCATATGTTTTGATGTCGTGTATCTCTTTGTATTCGGCTCCAAAATCATCTTTTTGTGTTTTTCCGATAAGATTGAGTTCAACAAGCTCACGAATCGTCAAAAGCTCAAAGCCGTCTCCTTTGAAAACCAATAATTTTTCATCTCCATGGAAGCAGTTCCTTCGTTTTGCAGCATGGAAAAAAGGATGAGCATAGCCCACGGATGCGTTCGTGAACCCCACCAGGCGCCCCAGTACTCCAGCCGACGTATGGGGAGCAAGTCCTATCACCAGTTCCCCGATAAGATCGCTAATAGTTTCCCTATTATAATAGGATTCGACTTTATAATATTTGACCAGAAGATCATCAATGAACCGGGCGGTCTTCAGCAGGTATTCTCCGCAATCTTTTGAGACAACGATATCCTGCACTTTAAGCTCAAGGATCTGGTTTTCATCAACCAAAGGATTTCCATATGTATCATTAACATATCCAAGTTCTTTCATTTTTGAAACTGGAACGCCGATCTCCTTTGGTTTTACGTGGGTAAGCGGCATATCCGACAGGTCATACCTGACCGTCCCATCCTTGAACATCACTATGTCATGCTTTGCCCGAAGCGCCCCTTTTTCAAGCGGCTCAGGCGACTTGTTCTTTGACATAAGCCCAAGCACGCATTTTATTTCAAGAGTATCTCTCTCACCAATGTTATTAAGCGCCAGAGCAACCTCGGATTTAAAATCAATATCCATTTCAGTGACGCATGTTGTCTCTTTATTGCATTTTGGGCATAACTGATTCTTGTTAGTCCCCGTATTTAAATACGGGGTCTTGACTTCTATACCGCATGATTCACATTTCAACAGCGGTTGTGTGAATTTTCCGCATGAACACCTGTTCTTGAACGTTCGTATCTTGCAAGAAGAACAGATGCGCTGTCCGATCTGCACTTTTATCGTGCCAACTTTTCCTTTCTGGATGGTCAATCCTGTCTTTAGATCGTTGTTTCGCCCATTCCCATCCTCCTCTTCGACATATTCCTTTGCATTCTGGAGAGATCTTCGCTTCCCGCCTGCATCCCCAATCGGGAAAAGGACATGTGGAGCTGGTTTCATTTCGCGTTTATCGGATTTTTCAGGGCGTCCCATCCTTGCGCCTATCCTTATGGGAGCGCGGGCGCGAATGGTCATTCCACTCACTTTTAAGAGGGTATCCATGATATTTGCTTGCGCAACTGACCATGTTTTAGTGAGGTTTTTATCAATGCCAAGACACGTCATCAGGGGGAGCGGTTCAACAATGTATATCTGTTTCTCGCGTACAATGTGGGGAACGAGAAGCACTTCAAGAATATCTTTTATTTTTTCATCCAATGGGAATGATAATTTTTCATCATATTTCCCGTTTTTCTGGATATATTCAGCCAACCTCGAATAATCATCAATTGAAATATCATGCCAGAGGTATGTGTATTTCGGATGCAGAGGCACGTTATAGGTCCGGGATAAAGAGAGCGCCTTTTCCTGGTCAGGATTCTTAAGATCACCCAGTTCTTTTATAGAGGTTTTGGCCGCAAGTTCCTGTATCCACCATTCATAGCAATATGACGAAGGCACAAGAGGATGGTTATTCTCAAGAAAATCGCCAAAATTGATCAAAATCTCTCCGATATCAAGGATCTTCTGGACAGAGGGCCTCAATTTTAAAGCTTCTTCCGCAGTATCTATTCTCAAAACATCCCCATTGAAAAGCCGCACCGTTGGTCCTTCAAGCGTATCAACAGGCCCCATAGCTGCTGCTTTTCCGGGACGTTCCACCTTTAGTTGTGTGCCTGCTGCAATGAAATCATCCATCATGACCATTGTTGCGGGGCTCGTCCCGGCAGCGGCAAAACTCGTATTCCTGCCCCTGCCGTACCTGAGCCGAAAGCCGCCGGGTCTTGAAGGGTAGGAAAAAACAGGCCGCCCTGCGATCAGATCCTGCAGGTACTTGTCCTTTGGTTTTAATTGCGCAGAGGGGTCATCGCTTTTGACCGTGACCACGAATTTTTCAAGCCAGTCCCATCCTTCAAGTTTAAGTTTGTCTACATGCTTTTTCACTTTTGGCGCTTTAAGAGCGATCCCTTCAGCAATAACAAGCGCCATACCTCCGCGTATCCTGTTGGTTTCGATCCTCTGGAGGTCACGCCTTCCCTCAACTTCAGCTTCCTCTGTGGGCTCACCGTCTATGCATATTGGACAGTTCCTGACTATGAGGCGGATTTCATCATCCGAGGGAAGATACTGTAAATTCGCCACACGTCTGTAGGCTGTGATCTCTTCCACGTATCGTTCAACTTCTTCCGGCCTTGGCACAAATCTGGCAATACCAAGGTTTGCTCGCACATAATCTGCCGCAAGAACGGACAAGGCCTGCGCTGTACCTCCCGCGCTTCGTATCGGACCTGCATAATAGATCCTGATATAATCGGTGCCGTCATCGTTTTTTGCAAGGTCTATCTTGGCAATGCCCTCAATAGGTGCAGCCACAACGCCTTCTGTGAGTACTGCCATTGCCACTCTTACAGCGGCTTCGATGGCATCCCTGCTGGAATCAAAGCGTTTTATTTCCCCTTTTGCCACTGAAATCGCGACCTGGAGGGCAGCTTCTTCGCGGGACATGGTGGTTTCAAGCTCCCTGAGCTTCTTTGCTACGCCTTCGATGTTAAGAAGCTTCTCAACCCTGTCTGCAAGGTCTTTTGCTATGGGTATTTCACTCGCTGGCGTCGGGTCGGCGCCGTTTGCACGGGCGCGGTTGGCAAGTTCGATAGCGCGGTTAAGTTCCTGTTCGAGAGTGTTGAAATAGGCGAGCATCGTCTCGCTGGCAGCGAATTTCATGTGGTGGGGGTGCTCCTTTTGGAAAAAATTATTTTCATTTTCCCTTTGATATATGGTGAAGCTTTTTTTTCAAATTCGGAAGGTCCTCTTCAATTATTGTCCAGACGATCTCAAGATTCACACCAAAATAATGATGTATGAGCTTATCTCTTATTCCAGCCAGATACTTTCAGAGAATCTCTTGATGCTTTTCTCCAGGAAATCTTCATAATCCATTTTCTGAGTGTAAAATTCCAATCTCCGAATTGCCTCGGAAATGTCATCAAGGAACTCAATGTCGCCTCTTTTAGACATATTCAATGCTCTTTCTAATTTCTTCTGCAACCTGTTTAACTCTAATGCTCTGGATGCCAGCAGGGGTTAGTATATCTATTTTTCTGCCCAATAAATTTTCAATATATTCTGACAGTTCAATGAATTTCAAACCGATGGGTTTTTCAAATTCCACAGTAGATCTACATCGCTGTCTTCTCGCTGTTCTCCCTTTGAATATGAACCGAATAGACCTATTCTTTTGACGCCGAAAAAGGCTCTTAGATGGGGCAATTCTTTTTTTAAGAGACTTTTGATTTTTTCTTTTGTTAGCATCTTGAAACCTCTATCTCATTATGTTTCTACTTTCAATTAATACTATAAAGGCATTGTTTCAAATCGAATCCTTTTTACATCAGATTACAAATCAAGAGTGATAGAGCCATGCGTTCAGAATAAATCATATCTTATTAGTGGTTTTAATAAATGATATCGACTTTACTCTATTGGGGAAGACGGCTGCAAAAAAGAAAATAAGATTATCAGGAATCATAGTGATCCCTCCCGTACCCTCATCGACTCTACCGCCATCGCAACCATCGCCTTATACTGCTCCACATCCGTCGAATAATGCTCCCTCGCCTTTACAGCATCCGGCTCATTGCCATGCAATCGTGCAAGCCTCTTTGCGGTCAGGTTCGCGGTCTCAACGACCCACCTGTCGCGCGTGGCTGAATCCACAACATGCATTGATTCAGCCCGTATCGATGTAAGGACATTTCCTTCCTTGGTCGTGAAAATTGTTGGCTTCCCGATGACTGCGATGAACTCAGGCGGCGCTGTTCTTGCAAGCACCTGCGCTGCTTCGGGCTGGTATTGACCTGCTGTCACGTAGAAAGCGCCTGTGGGGTCAACGATGCGACCGCGCCAGAATTCAGAGTCAGTCCCGACATCTTCTTTTTCTGTGAGTGTGCCCACGATGAAGATGCGATTGCATTTTGCACCCGTCGGGGTAATGAGATACTGAGGTGAATACTGATCCTGTCCTTCCTTTGATTGGAGATTTGATTCTTTCAGCTCTGCTGCAAACACACGGTGCGCTACTTCACGAACATATCCTGATCCATTTTCAGCCATGATCACGCCTCCGCTGCAACAGGCGCTGATGCAAGTATCCTTGCTATGTCTTCTTCGATCGGTTTTACATCCAGTTTGATGGAATCGACCAGGATGAACCTGTCAAGTTTCTTTCCGGCCACCACATAATAGCGTCCCACGAGCTTGCTTTTGATTACATCAAGCACAACGCCCTGGTCAAGCGCTTCTGTTGCCATTTCCTTAGCTTTTTCAAGGGTGATACCCGTGAAGGCTTCGGTTATTTCCCTGTTCATAAGGATATCCTGCACTTTTTCGCCATCATCAAGGACAGCTTTTATTCGCAGGTCATAGAGGCCTTCTATCTTTCCGTGTTCGCCGCATGCGCCTTTTACAAGCGCCCTGTTGCATTCGGGGCATCTCTTTATCAGGCCTGAACCGCTCTGGACATCCACGATAGCGCCCGTGAATTCGGTGACTATCTTTCCCACTTCGATATCTTCATCTATCTGAGTGATCTCACTTGTTTTATTGAGATTAACGCTGAACCTGCCCTGCCATAACGAGGTAGCAACGTTCTTGAATAGATAACTTTTTCCTTCTTCAACCTGCGAAAGGTTAGCTTTTGTCCATTTCTTGAATGCTACTGTTCCTGATTCATCCCCCAATAATCCTGCCTGGGAAACAGATTCATGATTGACATCCCATAACTGGATCACTTTGCAGCGAAGGGTCACCCATTTTCCATCTTCTTTGATATCTGATGCTTTTACCTGCGGTGTTTCCTGCGGTGCAAAAAATTCAGATTTCGGGACGTTGTGTTTCTTTAAAAAGTAATTTATTACATTCCTGCGAGCTTCTTCTGGCGGGACCTTGAACTTATTGATCAACTGGTCAAGCTTTGTATCGATTTCGTCAGTCTCTACCTTTACGCCCAGTTCCAAGAATCGGGCTTCTATTTGTTTTGTTATTTCGTTCATAATTTTTCTCAAGCCTCCTGGTTAATTTTATGTGTTTGAGAGGCAACTCTACCATATCTTGTAAGAATATAAACTTTACTGGAGCGGGGTGAAAGTAATATTTTTATAAGTGAAAGCTTCAATTATTTTATCTGTATCCCAATTTTCAGATCAAGTATTTTAAGGAATTCATTCATTGATTCACGGGGTATGAAAGCACCAGCTGCAATATCATGGCCTCCCCCTGTCCCGCCCACTGCTTTTGCAGCCTCGCTTATGGCTGATCCGAGATTCAATCCTTTCCTCAAAAGGTCCTGGTTTCCCCGTGACGAGACCTTCACCCCTCCATTTGAATCCGCAAAAGCGATTATCGGCAGCTGCCTGTTAGTAACGAACGACGCGCTCATCCCTGCCACGATGCCCACGATGGTTTCCCTGATCTTATTACCGGAATCGAAATATTGCAGGTTCTTCAATTGTGTCACACCTCTCTCTTTCACGAAATTCAGCCCTTCCACAAGGTTCTTTCGGTGTTCTGCAAGAAGAACACAGGCTTCATCATAACTCTTTCCCCGGTCGCCCATGCATACGGCAAGCCCTATGTCAGCATGGTCATAGCGGGCTGTTGAATTAAGAAGTGTGGAAAATTCTGAGGCATCCCTGACCTCCGTGCCCTCACCTTCGCATAATAATGTATATACCTCGCCAACAAGCCTTTCCACTTTAAAACCGGGGATTCCGGACGAAAGACCGAACTGAATGAGGGCTGATACGACCTTTTGTTTTTCAGATGGCTCAAGGTCTATCCACCGTCTCCACTTCTCACCCTGCTGTCGTATGCCTAATCGTCCCAGGAATTCTATGCTTGCTTCTTCGCTTCCGGTCAATCCCGGAAAATAAATATCAGTTGAATATTGAAGCAATTTGAATACCGGACGCGTCTGTCTTCCAAAAAGCATGAGATCTTTCTCGAAATAAAGGACTTTATTCTTCACACCCTCTTCAAGTATTGTCCTGTTCAAACCAACCAGTTGCCCGTGTTTTGAGTGCTGTAGATCTCCGACGGCTCCAACGATGGCAAGCGCAGCAAGGTCTCCATTGTCACCCATTTCTTTTGCCATGAAATATGCCATCCCCGCTCCGCTTGCTTCTATTCCCCCATTTATCCCGAAAAGATGGGGATTCAGGTGAAATTCGTAACTTCCCTGAGGTTGGTGATGATCTGCAATAACCGCATTTATCTTAAGTGATTTGATCGAGTCAAGCATTCCGCTCCCCAGGTCGGTGAAAATAACAAGCTCATGACCATGATTCGCTATTTCAATGAGAGTTTGCTGGTCAAGTTGTTTAACAAAATTTATCTTGTATTCGATGCCTGCGCGTTCCAGGGATTTACCCATGATAGCCGCAGATGTAAGCCCGTCGGCATCGATATGTGACACAACAAGAGCAGAGGAATGTTCCTTTATCTTGTTCGCGCATTCCTTAGCTTTTTTCATGAGGGTCATTTGTAAATCAGGTAGTTATGATTATAAATAAAGCCTTTGGGAATAACAATTTTTTTATAGATGGCATTATATCAGGAAGCCGTATGAGTCACGATTACAGGGCGCTTGGATTAAAATCAGGGCTTGAGATACACCAGCAGCTTGACACGAAAGAAAAGCTTTTCTGCGGTTGCCCGACCCTCCTTCGCGACACGAAAGAATCAAATTTTGAATTTTTCAGGTACCTGCGCCCCACTCAGAGCGAGATGGGGATCGTTGATAAAGCTGCGCTTGAAGAAATAAAGCTCATCAAGAAATTCATTTATAAGGCGTATAACACGACCTGCCTTGTTGAGAACGATGAAGAGCCACCGCGTGAATTGAACCCTGAAGCTATAGATATTTCATTGATGGTTGGGCGCATGATGAACATGAAGGTCGTGGATGAACTCTACACCATGCGAAAAATCGTTATCGATGGCTCAAATACATCAGGCTTCCAGAGAACAGGGCTTGTTGCTACACAGGGCTACATCGATTCCAGTGCAGGACGAGTGGGTATAGATGTGCTGTGCCTTGAAGAAGAAGCAGCGCAGAAAGTTGAAGATAAGGGTGATTCCGTTATTTATTCACTCGACAGGCTGGGTATTCCGCTTGTTGAGATTGGTACTGCGCCGGATATCGTATCTCCGGCACACGCAAGGGAAGTCGCGGAACAAATAGGCATGATCTTGCGCTCAACCGGGAAGGTAAAGCGCGGCATCGGGACAATAAGGCAGGATGTAAATATTTCAATAGCCCAGGGCGCAAGGGTTGAAATAAAAGGAGTGCAGGAGCTTGCACTTATTGAAACTATTGTAGAGAGGGAAGTCACGAGGCAGGCAACCCTTTTAGAAATAAAGAAGGAACTCAATACATTAAAAGCCGCAGTTTCAGATAAGATCATTGACGTCACATCTGTTTTTGCCAATACTACCTCCAAAGTGATCTTAAAAGCGCTAAAAGGCGGAGTGGTTTATGCCGTGAACCTGCCGGGATTTTCCGGATTCGTCGGGAAAGAGGTCCAGCCCGGAAGGCGCCTGGGGACTGAGTTTTCTGACCGCGCCAAGAAATCAGGCGTTGGTGGAATATTCCATACAGATGAGTTGCCCAATTACGGGATTACAAAAGAGGAAGTGGAAGCGCTAAGGAATGCCGTGGGAGCAAAAGATATGGATTGTGTTGTCATGGTCGCAGATTCAAAGGAAAAAGCACAGGGGGCAATGGAAGCCGTAATAATCAGGGCTGGTGAAGCGCTAAAATTCATTCCTGAAGAAACAAGGCGGGCGCTGCCTGACGGAAATTCAGCTTATATGAGACCGCTTCCAGGAGCAGCGCGCATGTATCCTGAGACCGATGTTCCCCCTGTTGTGATAACAGAAGAGAGATTTCAAAGTATCAGGCTTCCAGAATTGATTGGCGAGCGTAAATCAAGATACATGAAACAATTCAGTCTTAATGAAGAACTTGCAAACCAGATCGCACGCTCTGGCAACTTCATTGTTTTTGACAAAATATTGAGCCAGGTACCGCAGGCAAATCCGAATTCAGTTGTACGGGTGCTTGAAACCATCTTGAATGACTTTGAAAAAGAAGGTGTTGAGGTCAAAAAAATAACAGAAGATCACCTGATTCAGCTTTTCAGGCTTCAGTCCGAGGGAAAGATCCCTAACGAGGCAATAGGGAATATCCTGAAAACAATTGCATCAAAGCCCGAGCTTGCGGTTGAATCGGGATTAGGATCACTTGGCATAGGCGCAGTTGAAAAAGGAGAATTGGAAACTGCCGTTGATAAACTCATTGAAGAAAAGATGGATTTCATCAAGGCAAAAGGAATAAATTCAGTTGGACCGCTGATGGGCATCATAATGAAGGATTTCAGGGGTAAGGTCAGCGGCGAGGAAATCAGCAGTATTTTAAAGGAAAAAATATCGAAGAAACTGGGCTAAAGGATGAGCGAAATGACGGACGTAATTCAAGGTCTGCTTGAAAGATTGTCAAAAAGAATGAAGGAACAATCTGCTGACCAGTGGATTGTAAAATTCGAAGAATTGATAGCAGATATTCCAAAGGCAGAGAAATCAGAACAGGAACTTCTGGGGCAAGCAGAAATAGTTAGAAAAAATATATGGAATAAGAAAATTGCTGGCACTGCTGGACAGAAATAGTCAATTTTTATAGATATTATCATGGTGGTCAAAATCGAGGAATTTCACTGAATTCTTTTCCACCCGAAAAGTGATAACAAAAGATTTTGCGATATGAACTCTTCTTATATTTTTCATATCATGTCTGAGAGGCTTATACTGCTCAGGATTATTGGCAATCTCTTCGATTTTCTTGATACAAATCTCATAAACCTTTTTATTTTTTTTAAATAATTTCTTAAGGATTTCTTGAAGCTTCTCTTCTATAAGAATTTCATACATATCATCATCTTTTATTAATTTCAATCGGAAACTTCAATGGCATGTCTCAATTCTTCAATATTTTTAAATGAATTGAATTTACCTTCCTTATCAATTTTTTTCAATTTTTTGATGTATTCAGGGCGAACTTCATGGATGTCATTGCTTATCGCATCAACTTCTTCTTCTATGATAATTACTTTCTTCTTCAGGAAAAAAAGATCATCCCTGATTTCTTTCAATAATTTAACTTCAATTGTGTCTTCGACTGCAAATTTCATATTATACCGCTAATTAGATTCAAGAATTTATATAGCTTTTCAAAAGATGATCCGATATTCTGCCGAGCAAAAGCCGTGGATGAGAGCCTGACGATGTATCTATAAATCTATGGAGGGATTGATGAATTGCTGCCGTTGAAAGAGCTTGCGAAAGGAACTCCTTATTCCCAGGAGTATCTGAGCCTGAGAGCAAGACAGAGAATTCTGGATGCCGTGAAAACAGGGAAATCATGGTATGCATCAAAACGGGCTGTGGAGGAGTATCTATCCGAACATGGGATGAAGTGAATGAAGAAAGAAGAGAGGGTGAGGATTATGACTTGTTAGTTCGACCTATCCGGATTTAAAGGACTATCGGATTAAAGCGAAGAAGGCTATTTAATAAAGTAAAAACGAATTTATTGGAATGGAAAATTTTCAAAGCCACACGCATGAGCCTTCTGAATTTTGTGCTGAGAAAGTAGAGGAATGTTAGGCGGAGAAGTTTTTATAGGAGATTCACCTAAAAAGCAGTTAGAAGTGCTCATTTAAGGCTTCAAAAAATGACCTGTCATCCTTTAGCCTGTGTAAAGTTATCCTATCAATTTTGCTTTAGTTAAGGGGGTATCAAGAACCCTCCGCCTTTCAAAGGCGGAGATGAATTGGTACCCACTTTTTTGAACATGACTCCGTAACAAGTATGAGGGGTTCTTCAAAACTGTTCTCACAAAAAGGAGGATTCAAATGAAACATACCTCGGAATAAACACTTTCGCCCCACTCTATCTTAAACGATATATATTCTTGAAATAATGTCGATAACGCATGAAAAAGACGTATCAATTCAGGATATATCCAAACAAGAACCAGGAAATTGTCATGAATAGAACACTTTCTACATGCAGACATCTCTATAATGATTCTCTTTCAGAACGAAAGAAGCAAGCAGAGCTTAATAGATTGAAACAGCAATTTGACGTATTTCCCTGGGGTAAACCTGATTGGATAAACTATTATGATCAAAAACTTGATTTGACAGCCAACAAAACACGATATCAAAAAGAAGTCCATTCTCAGGTTCTACAAGATGTGATAAAAAGAGTAGACAGAAGTTTCAAGAATTTCTATAATGGCTTCGGTTATCCCCGGTTTCAAGGAAAGAACAGGTACAATTCTTTCACCTATCCCCAATCCGGTTTTGGACTTAAAGATGGAAAACTTATTCTCTCAAAAATAGGCCGTTTGAAGATAATCTTGCATCGAGAAATTGAAGGCAAAATCAAGATATGCACCATCAAAAAGGATATTGATCAGTGGTATGTTTCATTCTAATGCGATATCGAAGCTCCAATTAAGCATGTTGAGATCAAAATCGAAACAGGCATTGATGTAGGATTGAGTTCCCTGATAACATTGAGTAATGGAACTCAGATAGAATCGCCTGAATTTCTGCGAGAGTCGGAGGAGAAGTTAACGCAGGAACAGAAGCGGTTAAGCCGGAAAAAGAAAGGATCAGGGAAAAGGAATAAGCAACGAATCAAAGTATCAAAAGTCCATCGAAAGATCAGGAATCAGAGAAAAGATTTCACTCATAAGATGAGTAAAGTTCTTGTAGATACCTATGACCGGATTGTGTTTGAAGATTTGCAGATACAAAACATGGTACAGAACCATCATCTTGCAAAATCCATATCCGATGCTGGCTGGTATCAGTTGATGCAATTCACAAAATCCAAGGCAGAATGTGCCGGGAAAGCTGTTGAATTCGTTAATCCAAGAAATACGAGTCAAAATTGTAGTTGTTGCCACAATCCAGTACCAAAAAACCTATCAATAAGGGTACATAGTTGTCCTTACTGTGGTCTAATCCTGGATAGGGATCATAACGCTGCAATTAACATCCTGAAAAGAGTAATCAATACGGTAGGAACTACCGGAATTAACGCCCGTCAAGGAATTCTCAATAGAGGTTCGATGCAGCGGGACGCACAAGCCCTTTTAGGGTTTGGGTAGTTCACACTCAAATCTTATTTATCGCAGAGGCTATCACAGGCGCAACACTCACGACACTTACTCCCTTATCAAGAGTGTCAGTAGCGATGATGCCTTTCACTCCCGCCTTAAATAATTTCAGGATCGCATTATTAGAAAGAACGGGATGTACGCATGCTGCAAATACTTCATGCGCTCCCTGTTTCCTGAGCAATGATATTGTTTCAGCAATGGTTCCGCCGGTTGAAATGATATCATCAATAATAATAACATCCCTTCCCTCTACTTTTACATTCTTGGGATGGATCGATACGCTCTCACCGCTCAATCTTGTCTTTTCAAGATAATCATAGTCAATACCAAGATCTTTCGATGCGTTTCTTGCAATACTGATAGCACCATCATCGGGTGCGATAATAAGGGGATTTGTGAATTCCATGGTTTTTATGTATTTGCCGATCATCGGGGTGGCATCAAGGTTCACAGCTTTTGCATCAAAATAGTCAAGAATGCTCTGGTCATGGATGTTTATGATGAAAACATTGTCTGCCTTTATCGTTCTTGCAAGTGCGCGTGCGGTTATGGGTTCTCCGCTCTTGAATCGTTTATCCTGGCGGGCATAACCCATGTATGGGATCACGACATTGACCTGTGATGCTTCACTGCAAGCATCGATCAACTGGAGCAAGGCGACCAGATCGGTGTCTGTGACTGTGCTCTGGACGATTGTGACACTCTCTCCTATATCGTCAATGATCCTTGTATAAAGCTCTCCATCGGGGAATTTCCTGAATTCACTAATAAGAATATTAGATCCCGATGATGCGCAGACTCTTCCTGCCAGCAATTGAGAAGCAGGACCTCCGATAATGTTCAATGCTATACCTCACGCCTTTAATGGATAGATGTAATATAAAGAATTTGCATGAGACTGCATAATGGGATTAATTATACCTCTTTATATGATTAATAATGTAATGTATTATCGTTATATTTATGTACAGCCAGAACTATTCTGAACCTTCGCATAAAATAAAATGCAAATCCTTATACAGAAGCGGATAAATAAATCAAGTAATTAACCATGGGAGAATGATTCATGACCCTATTTATTGAAATCAAAAATCTTCGTGTTGGCTTTGATGGAGTCGATGTTCTTAAAGATATTAACCTTGAGATCAAAGAAGGAGAGATCCTTGGTATCATCGGAAAAAGCAGTGCAGGCAAATCCATTTTTTTACATGTCCTGCGAGGTGTGGAAGAATTTAATGATATCTCTGGAAACGTGATATATCACCTGGCTCAATGCAGTGCGTGCGGATTTATCGAGAAACCAAGTAAAGTAGGAACTACATGCCCCAAATGCCAGGCTGCATTTGCGAAACTCGAGGTTGATTTTGTAACATTGCCACTTCACGACCCGCTAAGAAGAGACATAACAAGAAGGATCGCTATAATGCTCCAGAGGACGTTTGCGCTTTACGGTGATGAAAGAGTCATCGTGAACGTTATGAACTCACTGCAGGAAATAAATGAAATGGGGCCCAATGCCATTCATAAAGCGGCAGATCTTCTTGACCAGGTCAATCTTTCAAACAGGATGATGCATATAGCAAGAGAACTTTCTGGCGGTGAAAAACAGCGAGTTGTGCTTGCAAGACAGCTTGTGAAAAGTCCGATACTTTTGCTTGCTGATGAACCCACGGGTACTCTTGATCCCAAGACTGCAGAACTTGTGCATGAGAGCATATTGAATGCAACCAAGAATTTCAATATGTCACTTATTATCACCTCACACTGGCCAAAGGTTATTGAAGAGCTTTCTCACAGGGCATTGTGGCTTGATGAAGGAAAGATCATTATGGTGGGAGATCCATCGCAGGTCGCTTCAGCTTTTATGAAAGAAGTAGGTACGGTGGGTGAGCAGGGAGAAGTCGAGATCGGGGAAACTATTATTCGTGCACGTAATCTCCAGATGACTTATTTTTCACTTGACAGGGGCATAGTCAGAGCAGTAAATGATGTCAGTTTTGATATTAAGGAAGGTGAAATATTCGGAATAATCGGGGTCAGTGGAGCAGGGAAGACCACAACCTCCAAGATAATTTCGGGATTGTTAAGACCCACATCCGGATCTATCGATGTCAGGATCGGGGATGAGTGGATCGATCTGACGCAGCTTGGTCCTGACAAGAAAGGCAGGGCGACGAAATATATCGGCTTACTGCATCAGGAATACAGTCTTTATCCTCACAGGAATGTCATTAATAATCTTACTGAATCCATAGGTCTTGACCTGCCCTTTGAACTGGGAGAAAGAAAAGCTATCCAGACGTTGATAACAGCGGGTTTTACAGAGAAAAAAGCAGCTGAGGTTCTTAAAAAGATGCCAGATGAACTAAGCGAAGGCGAAAGGCACAGGGTGGCAATGGCACAGGTGCTTATTAGAGAACCAAGGATCCTTGTTTTCGATGAACCTACAGGAACAATGGACCCGATAACCAAGATCGAAGTTTCAAAATCCATCCTGAATGCAAGGAAAGAATTGGGTGAGACTTTTGTAATAGTATCACATGATATGGATTTTGTCGCTGAAGTATGCGACAGGGCTGCGCTTATGCGTCTTGGCAAGATCGTTGACATAGGTGAAACTGAAGATGTCTTATCAAAGCTTTCTAGTAAAGAGCGTGAAGAAGCCCTGGAAGGGGTAACCAAAGAATTGAAATAATTATTATTATCAAGAATTGGAGGATATGTGATCTCAATAGAGATTAATAGTCAGAAATTAGTGTTGGATGATAAAGCACTTCTAAAAGACGCCATAAATGCATCAAAAGCATTATACATACCGGGTACGACCATTGGTATCATTAAGACGGGCGCAAAAGTAGAAGAGGCGACATCAGAATATAAGATCAATACAACAAAAGGTGAATTCAGGATCGAACTTTTTGGCGATCATACACTATGGACTAAATCCAATCATCTTTTCCAGAACGTAAAAGCGCACTGGGAAACAAGAAATGCTATTGCTTTTGGTCCGGTCGCTACTGATATCAATATCCAGAGGGCAGAACAAAAATATAATCGCTATGATGTGTTCCTGGGAACCGGCGGCTATGATCCGGGAAATACTTACCTGATGGTTGCAAAAGACAAACATGTTTCAGATTATGGAAGCCCGAAAGATGCAGTTATTGGAAAGGTAATAAGTGGAAAAAATATTGTCGCAAACATCAGTCAGGGCGATTCCATACTTAAGATCGAACCCATCATAAAATGGGAGACACTTCTCGATAAACATCTCACACAGGATATCAATACTGTACTTGAAGACGGGGTAAAGGTCTTCACGTCTTTCCATGTAGAGCTAATAAATGAATCCCCGGAGGGCGCAGAGAATTTCCTGGCACTTATTCGAAGAAAGACCTTCACTGTGGATACATTCTCAAACTCTTTTATCTCTGATAATAAACTCCAGGGTGAAGGATGTCCGTATGAACATTGGGATGCCCGTACAGAAGGTTCAGTTGCAGTAAGGACCGATGGGCAGGGAAATGGTCGTATATATATATATAAAGATGACAGGACATCAAGCCCGGTTCATAGCATTGTCGGGCATGTTTCAAGGGGCATAGAACTTATCAAGATCGCATCTTTAGGCAATAAACTTGCGGTCACTTCAGATCCTGAACGGGTCATGGTTCAGGGAATGACATTTAAGGATGCAGAAAAAATACTGGGGGTCAGAGGGTTGAAACTTGAACGAAGCGGATACAGGGACGATGATGGTATAATTGTGGAACAGGATCCGGATTCTACAATAGGTATCATTAAAGAAGGCGGGGTCAGGGCCCTTGGAGTGAAATCCAGTAAGCTAATAAATGTGAAATTTTATGATGACCTTGCGCCCATAACTCTTGATTTCTTCAGGCATTCCCTGCGTCTCAAGGACAGGCCTCTGGGTCCACTGCCGGTAATTTATACCTATGAGAATACATTCCTTTTCAGGTCGGAAAAAGGAGCCGAAGCATATAAAGAACTAAATCCTGAGAACACGCCAAAAGGAAAAGTAAACGCAGGTGAGCTCGGTGTTACAAACCAGGCGGCAAAACGCTATGGAATGATTGGAGTCAAGCTTTTAGATGATGAAAAATACGGGCCCACAGGTGAAAAATTTGAATGTACGAACATTATCGGAAAAGTCCTTGAACCCGAACGTTTGAAAGGTTTTAAAGTCGATGATATTATTTACATAAGAGAGGTTTTATAATGGATACAATTAATAAAATGATAATTGTCAAATCCTCTAAATTACTGCCAAGCGATATTGCGATGAAGCTTTATGAATCAAAACCTGATATAATGGTAAAGGAAACCTGTTATGGTGTACTGGTAACAGGAGAACGCGAGGTAGTTGAATCACTTATTTTGGACATTCGAAAGTTGGACCCATACGGTATTTTCATCAAAGAGAGGGGATTTTCTCCAGGTGAACCATTTCGCTGCAGATCTTTCAGGCACGGTGGATCAAAGCCCGGTTTTCATAATCTCCAGAATGATGATGCAATGTTAACATATATTGCTTCTGGTTTAAAAGCCCTTGATAAAGGTGAAATTCCCGTTGAAATAAATAAAAAGAAAAAACTTGACATCGATAAATTTATAGAAATTATAAAAGGATCAGAGGTATCAAAATGAAAGTTTTCATTTACCCAACAAATAGTCTTATACTTTCAGACCTGGTTGAACGTTTTGGACATAAACCACTTGCTATGATGCAGGTGATAGGAAAAAAGGTCAGGACACAGGGATTAGATTCCCCGCCGCTTAATGTCACACCTGAAGATCCTAAATTTGGATTGAAATATGCTGCAGTGGAAGTACCTTCAGGAGTCAGGGGAAGGATGGCGCTTTTTGATCCTCTTCTTACACAGGCAGAGGCTGCGATCGTAGTTGTCGATCCCGTATTATCTTTTGGCTGCCAGGGATGTGCAAGGACGAATGAACTTGTCAATTTTCTCTTGAGGGGGATGAAAATACCCTTACTTCGACTGGATTATCCAAACAATGAAGAAGAAGCAAAATTATTTGTTTTTAAGATATCTGAATTCCTGAAATCATTACAACCTGCGCAGGTGAAGAAATGACCCTTAACGAAAATCCAGTAAGAATAGCAGAGCTTTCTTGCGGTGCGGAGTACAGCGGGATACAGCCTGAGATCGATTCTGCAGTAAAGCAGGTTAATGCTGTAATGGTCTATCCTGAAGTCGAAACATCAGAAATCGAATCCATAGAAGAGGAATTCGGATTGAAAGTCGCAAGTCCTGACCTTAAGTTAATGATGGCGCGGGCAAAATCCATCGTCACAGGGAAAGTACATGTGGATGCGGTTTTTATTGCGACATGTTTCAGGTGCGCTGAAGCTGCGATCGTGAGAAGTGAAGTGCGCCGATATATCAATGAAAATACAAGGATCCCCGTAATAAGTTATTCTTTCACTGAAAGAACGACGGCTGCAACCCTTCTTACGAGAATGGAAGCACTCACCACCACGGCTCGCAGAAAGAGTCTTCTTGCAAGAGAAAAACAGACCGGTCTTACTGCAGGAATAGATTCCGGGTCAACCACTACAAAATGTGTTATCATGAGAGACAATAAGATCGTGGGAAAAGGATGGGTGCCAACTATCAAAGTGCTTGAGAGCGCAGATGAAGCTTTTGATAATGCTATGAAAGAAGCAGGTGTTACCCGCAGCGATATCCAGGCACTTGGAACGACAGGATACGGTCGATTCCTTATCGGTGAACATTTAAAGGCCGACCTGATGCAGGAAGAAATAACCGTAAACTCAAAAGGTGCAGTATATCTTGCTGATAAACAAAAAGGGCCGGCGACTGTTCTTGATATCGGTGGAATGGATAATAAGGCGATATCAGTTATGGATGGAATACCCGGCATGTTCACTATGGGCGGTATTTGCGCTGGCGCATCAGGCAGGTTCCTTGAGATGACCTCTAAAAGATTAGGTGTGGAAATAACAAAGCTCGGGGCTCTTGCTATTAAAGGTAATGCAAAAAATGTTAAAATGAACAGCTATTGCATAGTTTTCGGGATCCAGTCTCTGGTCAATAATCTTGCAGCGGGGAGCACCCCGGAAGATGTGGCTGCAGCAGCCTGTCACAGCGTTGCTGAACAGTTATTCGAGCAACAACTTCAGGAAGTAGATGTGAAAGAACCCGTTATTATGGTAGGAGGGACCGCCCTTATTGAAGGATTGCCAAAAGCAGTTGAAGAATTATTAAAAATAAAAGTGATCGTCCCCCCGAATGCACAGTATATCGGTGCGGTAGGAGCGGCACTGCTTGCATCAGGGTTCATTTCAAAATGAGAGGACACGATGGAACTTATTGAAACTTTTATCGTTGAAACAACGGATACTGAGGTTGGGGCAAAAACAACTCGTATGCTCATACAGGATACCATTGCCGACCTTTCGCTAACAAGAGCGATCGGAAGATTGAAAGTTTATGTTGATCCTGAACTACCTCTTTTTATTTTTGTTGCGCTTCTTCGTCTTGGAGCACCTTCAATAAAGGTCAAGGATTTTGCAAAGGTTGAAATGGGGGCCCTTGGGAAAGATGAAGTCAGGATCATACTTGAACAGGAAATGCATATTGGGAAATTACAGAATAAACTCTGGGCAAAGTACGGCAAGGACAATATCGAGCAGCCCGATAGGAAGATCTTAATTGTGAAAACAGACCCTCTGAAGGATATGGATATGCTTCGTGATATGGTTATTGAAGAGCCAAAACAGGAAGTTCTGGACAGGCTTATTGATGCTATTGCACTTCGGATAATACCCGAGGGCTTCAGGGTACGAAAACATGAGCTTACAAATGATTATGTAATTTTCGTGGCTTCAGAGAATACGCTTAAACCCGAATGGATCGCAAAAGGAAAAGAAATACTGGAATTCCTGAGGAGGGAAGATCGTGCTTGAACCGATGATGTATATTGGCGGGGCATATAAACACAGCCAGCTCATTGAGCTTGTTGAAGATCTTGGTGGTTATATACTTCAAAAAAACTTAATGCAATCAGAGGTTGTTATCCTGATGCTTGTCCCGATAAATGACCTTACTATTGTTGAAACAAAATCCAGGGAACTACTGGGTAAACTGACAAGAGCTCCGCTTTCAGGCAGCGAAATTGCAACCATTGCACCAACGCTTGCTTATCATCATCTCCCCCATCTTGATTGTGATGTGGCGGAGTTCCTTCGGAAACAGGGAGCAAAGACAAACATGGTGGGTCTTGCACGAGGAGTTGGAAAGAGAATTTGTGAGATATCAGCTTTTGAGCGTGACTTAATTAACGAGCATGATGTCGCAGTGTTCATCCTGGGGAATTATAAGCATTGTATTATTGAAAAATCCAAGAAGCTTTACGAAGGGATCGAAATACCCATAGTGGTAACGGGCGCACCTGAACTTAAGACCGAAGACGTACCCAATGCTACAGCATATGTGGGAAGTTTTGGGAGGATACTGCATCACATGAGGCACGCTGAGGAACTTAAGACTCTTGATAAACTTTCAGAAGTCATCGGAAAAGTGCTGGATGATGTCAGGATAGAACTGGCCAAAGACCCGCCGTCGGTCGCGCCCCCTCGCATCAAGAAGGAGATCGAAGAGCAAATACCTGAAATAGTTGATAACCTGCATCCACTGCCCATAACATTGCAGATGAACGGGGTGAGGGTCAAGCTGCCTTATAAGGACTATCACGAGCAGATAGAGAATATAAAATTCGTGGAAGGTGTGACCTTGAAAGAGGTTGCGCGAATTCTGCCGTCAAAGATGAGGGATTTCATTTTGATAAAGGCGCTGCCCAAGAGTGAGACCGGGTTTGTGATATGAAAAGCAGAAAAAAAACGAACACGTCAATTCAATAAAAGGCAAGGCTGTTGCTAACTGCATATCAGGGGATTCGTATTTCAGGCGTGGTCGTGGACATTGATTTGTTCAATGGTTTTTATCAAGTTCTGATTTTATGGTTTCCGTATCCTTAGATTACCCTATATCTCAATTTTATTGTCTGGTTAGCAGTTTAACCCGTAACTCTGCCAAGTTTACGTATTAGAGATCGTAATTTAGGCTGGGCATGCCGAAATGTGCCTATTTCCATATTGATCTATTTACGTAATATGTGCTTACCACTAAAAAATATCGACTGCTATCGAAACGTGCGGCATAATACGTAAAACAAGTGGAGTTACGGTTTAACCCTTTAATACACAGATATCTCAATCTATATAAAAATAATATTAAACATTGAAACAACTGAAAAAAAAAACCTGAGGGCACAAACAAAAAAGCCCTCTTTTTAGAAAAATTATGTTATTATTTAATATCTCGCTGGTTTGTGCTTTGCGTAACATTCCCTGCAATAAACGGGTCTGTCGCCTGATGGTACGAAAGGTACCTCTGTTTCCTGTTTGCAATCAGCACAAGTTGCTTTATGCATTTCTCTTGGTCCGCTGCTGAAACTTCTGCCGCCACCGCTTCCGCCGCCGCGGAAACCGCCTCTTCTGTCATTATCCATTTAATTCACCTTTTATTAACTATTATTAGTAAAATAGCTCAATATCTCGCTGGTTTGTGCTTTGCGTAACATTCCCTGCAATAAACAGGTCTGTCGCCTGATGGTACGAAAGGTACCTCTGTTTCCTGTTTGCAATCAGCACAAGTTGCTTTATGCATTTCTCTTGGTCCGCTGCTGAAACTTCTGCCGCCACCGCTTCCGCCGCCGCGGAAACCGCCTCTTCTGTCATTATCCATTTAATTCACCTTTTATTAACTATTATTAGTAAAATAGCTCAATATCTCGCTGGTTTGTGCTTTGCGTAACATTCCCTGCAATAAACGGGTCTGTCGCCTGATGGTACGAAAGGTACCTCTGTTTCCTGTTTGCAATCAGCACATGTTGCTTTGTGCATTTCTCTTGGTCCGCTGCTGAAACTTCTGCCGCCACTGCTTCCGCCGCCGCGGAAACCGCCTCTTCTGTCATTATCCATTTATATTTCTTTCCTTTATTTTATAAACCAATTAACCTAAAAAAAAACAGCTTCAGATGTTTTAATCCATCTAATAGTTGCTAAATAAGCCAATCGATTAAACCCGATATTGTTTTTTGCAGCATATAAGGCTTTGCCTTGGAAATCCTTTGAAAGTGTTACTTAGTCGTTTTATCGAAGAGTAAACTATATATGCTAATTTCATTATGATAATTATAATATGAACAAAGCATTTGTCTTTATCTTAGCCATATTACTCCTTGAACTTCCACTTGCATCAAGTTATACCCAAAACGATATTGAATGGGCGCCCTCCACAGACGCCACTCTCTATAAAGGAAATAATTTAACAAATGGACCATATACTATAATAGCCGTAGAATTTTCTTCTTCAGTTCGGGGATTTAAAAATTTTAACAATGAGATCGTTCCAGAAACTCCTGTTCTCCCGATGGTTTATGTTGAGATTTATAAGAACAGTGCACTGATGAAAGAGATCGTCTTGAGTCCCGAGAGCGCAAGCGAAATAGATCCTGATTATGAAGTGAAGTTCTCATTAACTGAGATCCTTCCTGGAACTCACAGGGATTGGGTAGATGTATACTATAACCCCTGGGCAAAAGTTTCAATTTCATTAAGGGGAAAGCCTAAACTTGAAGTGAAGGTCACGACGGACAAGACCGATTATGTTTCAAATATTGATGATATACTGACAGCAACAGTTGAAGTGAAAAATACAGGCGACGCCGTCGCAAGAGATGTAGAGGTTGACCTGGATCCTGGAATGTTGACCTTAAGGGGAGGAAGTGCAAGCCAGTTTCACCAGAATTATCTGGAATTAAAAAAAGGCGAAACACAGAGTTTCAAAGTGGTCCTCATGGTCCCCAAAGTTGCTGCCGATACATCATATCTCTTGAACGCCAATGCTTTAGGCTATGATGTCAAGAACCTTGAATATAAGGAATCCACCTCTTTAGCGGTACCCGTATCACCAAAGGCCTTCTCAACAGGGATATCCGTGAGCAAGGCTGTAAAGAAAATGATGTATCTTAAAGATACGGCTGTCTTCAGAGTCACTGTATCTAATGGTGGGGTTTTTGATTTTTATAATGTAAGAGTGACGGACAGTCTAAATGAAAATTTTGAATTAAAATTCGATTCTCCCATGCACTGGGAAATCCCGGTAATTAAATCAGGCCAGGATTGGAGTGCTACATATTCGCTAAAACCGCTTGAAACAAATCTCGACGGCTTTACGATCCCGGCTACAAATGCACTATTCATGATAAATAATAAAGAATACAATGTTTCTTCGGATTCGCCATCAGTTGTCGTAAATGGGCCAAAGATCATTCTTAATAAGACGGTTGATAAACAAAGTGTGAATATCAGTGAGGATATAATGATCACGGTTAGTGTTAATAACGTCGGGAATATAGCCACAAGGACGCAAGTCGTAGATTACCTTCCCGATAATGTCAGTCTTGTCAGCGGTCAAACTTCAATTGAATCCATATTCCTTGAAGTGAATAAACCGCAAGGATTCAGTTATATCATAAGACCGAGAATGGCTGGTATGATAGAATTACCAGCGGCTGTGGCTAATTATATAAGTATAGAATACAGGGGGACAGTGCCCTCAGCATTGAGTTCTAATAGAACCGTGATCACCGTAATTGATCCGAATAAAATAAACTCATCAATTAATACATCTGTTGCTACTTCGGATTTGCCCCTTCCTGACGGACAAATTCCAGTATCATTACCTGACATAACACCTTTTAGGGAAGTCACTCCTGAAAAAACCCCGGAAAATATCCCCCTAATTACTCCTACTCCGATAACACCCTTTATAGATACTCTGTTAACCATTATTCTGGTGATATTTGCGGCAGTTTTCAGGCGCAAATGAACTCATTAATTTTTATACGACTTTGATCATGCAGATGGTTCATGAAAGAAATAATTTTTGTGGGACGATCCAATGTGGGCAAATCCACCCTCATAAGGGCTCTTACAGGTATTAAGGTCCCTGTGGGGAAGCTTCCGGGGGTAACCAGGAAGCCTCTTCACTTACCGTACCAGAAATTCCAGATAACTGATATGCCGGGGTTCGGGTACATGAGTAAAGTAACAAAAAAAGGCCAGGAAGCAATAAAAGATAATATTGTTCATTATATAGAAAAAAATGTTTCCAACATCCAGCTCGCAGTTATGGTGGTAAATACCTCATCATTTTCTGAAATAGTGGACAGATGGACACAAAGGAATGAAATACCGATTGAAGTAGAGCTTTTTGAGTTCTTGCATGAACTTGATATAGAAGTTATTGTTGCGGCTAATAAGATGGATAAGGTGAAGGACATCGATAGAACACTTGATGGGATAGCCCAGCGGCTGGGAATGGCGCCTCCATGGAGACAATGGATTGATATAATAGTACCCGTAAGTGCAAAAAAAGGAAATATTGGCATATTAAAAGAATTAATCCAGAAGAATCTGGAAAGAAAAAATCTTTCCATTTAATTTCCTCTGGTGCTAAAATCAATAAAAGGGGACTTTAGTGATGAGGTTGCAGACCTCAGATATCTTATTATTTTGCGGATCAGCGTTTACGGTATTATCGCAGCCCAGAACAACATTCAATATAACATTGCCATCAATAGATGGCTTTACTGGTTCCTGTTCTGAGATTTCCGGACTTATTGGCTGTCCATCAACAACTGGCACATTGGAGTATTCAATACCAACTGGCACCGCCTCTTCTGAGGGCTCATTAACTGGAACAAGAAGCGCTTCGACCTCAGGCTCAATAGTGGGCAAAGGGGACGGGCCAGGGGTAGGCACAGGGGTTGGGGGCGGCTTTATCCTTATTGAAAGTTCCTGGCTATTTGTAATTATTTTTGCGCCCCTGTCACCAAGCTCAAAATAATCAGCTTCTGCTGCAGGAAGCGTAAAGGGGCTTTTTGAATCTGATTTGATGGTATAACTGAACTTTACTTCCTTATTTGCCTCTAGATACTCCTCCTGCATTGTGCTTCCGCTCAGGAGTGTCACATAACCAGGCACTGTATCTATAATGCTTACCTTTGAAGGAGTGCTGCCTTTATTCACAGCGACAATAGTAACGGTCAGTATATCTCCAGGATTGATCTCGGATACATCCGTTTGTTTTTTCAGTTCGACCTGTGGTCCATAGACTATTGTTTCGGGTTTGTTGGACTGGACCGTATAATATTCATCCTTCATCATAAACTCTGCTTTTGCTTCCGGAAATACTATTCCATCTTTATCTGCTAAAGTGGGTTTTACTATATAGCGGACATACCATTCTCCATTGGCAGGAACATCCACTAACCATTTCAATGAATTATTGCTTATTTGTTTGAAACCTTTTGGAAGAGTGTCCGTAATACTCACGTTCTTTAGCTCATAATTAAGGTTGTTCTTGAATGAAAGTGAAACCATATTATAATCCTTCATATACATTTTTGCGTTTGAGCTCTTCCTTAAGATTGGTATTTGCTGAATGGGGGGAGCAATGAAGATGGTCTTTAATAAGTTACCATTATAGGATATTTCTTTCACATCAAATCCGCTGACATTTGTATATATATTATATTTCGTGAGTTCCGTTATAATTGGGGTTGAGAATGTCATTGTTTCGGAAACCTGTGACTCCTTTACTATTTTGTCATAATGGAACTTCAAATTACCTCTTAATACAGGAAGTTCCGTGCCTACCTCCAGATCAACATTTAGCATATCGGCAGTTCCCGGATTTTTCACTATGACGTTAACGGCGATTTCCGTATTTGGTCCTGAAATATATTCATCATCCATATTTACAGACACGTCAAAACCAGGTTTTCCTCTCTGGTTTAATTCCAATTTGACCCAGGGGCCATAGCTTTCATAAAGCCATTCTTTGCCTGAACTTGCAGGAAGGTCAACTGCAGTCACTTTTAATTCCCCATCCGGTGAGATATAGGATTCACCAAGCCCTAGCATGGTCTTATTTATCAATGTGCCATTTTTTAAAATATCTAATGCCACAAATGCCTCAACAGGATCAATGGGTATATTCTTATATTTATCAGATTCCACAGGCGCATTAAAGGCTGTAGCTTTCACTGAATATCCCATATATGAGATCGCCTCATCACGTTTTAAAGTTCCTGATGTTCCCGCATCCCATTGCAGTTGACTTAATTCAAATGCTGCAGATGCAGTAATTAACCATGAGATTATCAGGGTCGCCAATACCCACTTGATTAAACCAGAGCGTGATTTTGCGCACATCATAATAGTACACGATTTTTTTTATTATTAATTCTTTCTATCATATTAAATAATATCTTCGTGGGCAAAGTACTTAAAACTGTTGTTCGCAAACATACGAATGGGACTTATAATAATCATAATTCTAATCTTATTACGAACTTGCTTCTTTAAACCTCTTGACCACGAAATCCTTCTCCAGGGATGCCAGGAAATGCCCTGCCCGTGGCCCGGACTTCAAACCAAGAAGAGCTAGATAGACTGTCTCAAAAACTTGTTTCCCGTCAAGGCCCGTTTCTTCTGCGACCTTGTATAAATTATCATGCATCTCCTGACCTGACATTCCGTGCTCCATTTGATCGGCAAGGATAGCAAGTGCCAGTTTTTGCTCTTTCGTAAAACTTTTTACCTGAGGGGGAATAGTATCCTGGACTTTGAACTTTACGAACAATGGGGCATATTTGGCAAGCCAATTCCTTGCATTATTGGCTCTTTGTCTGATCGCCTCTTTATCGGTTGTATCGTAGTCAGTGCGTCCCAGAATCGTGAGAAGATAATCAAACCCCCTGTCCTCCGCTATTTGCACAGCTGTGACCATGTGCCTGAATGGGATCTTTGAAGGTATCGTGCCTTCCGTGCGTGAAAGCTGGTGTGCCCTCTGATCGCCTTCAACCTGGTCATATTCATCAATAAGATTAAGGAAGGCTAGCCCGGGGTCAAATTCAATATGTTTTTCAGGTTTTTGCCTGATGATAAGGTAGCGCAAGACTTCTGGCGGTACGATCTCAAGCATATCGTTAATGGATATTGCAAGACCGGTGGATGAGTGCATAGCACCTTTGCCTTTTAGCATTATCCACTCATACACGATTGGGTGGGGCGGCTCATAACTATATATCTCGCGGGCGATCCGTTTTCCCGTATCGTATGAACCACCTGCTGTCGCATGATCTTTACCGAAGGGTTCAACGGTCGTTCCGAAGATCGGCCAGCGCGCAGGCCAGTCCACGCGCCAGTTGAGTTTTCCGCCGCCCGTCATGGAGACTGTTCCGGTTGAGCCGCATTTACAGACATAGTCGACAGTCTCTTTTTCGGTATCAAAACCTGTCACTTTCGTTGTACTGAGCCGCACGCATTCTTTACATATCGTATTGAATGGGCTCCAATCGGGTTCAAGATCGCGTCCTGCCACTTCTTCTAATATTTTCGCGATTGTCTCCCTGTTAGTAAGCGCTTTCTTGATAGCTTCAACATATTTTCCCTCTTTATAAAGGACATCAGCCCTGTAAACAACAGGTTTGATGGAAAGGGTATGCAGTGCTTCGATAAATGGGAGAAGGAAATGCTCAGCATAGCTCTTGTGACCTCCGCAGGGACATGGGATCTCAGAGAGGGGTTTCCCAACATGCGCTTCATACTCCTTTGAAAGGAAGGGATATACTTTACGAAGAGGATCAAATGTATCCGCGATATAGATAAGACGCACATCTGCGCCCTTATCCACAAGCGCTTTATATACTGCATCCGCGGTTACGACTTCTCTCATGTTCCCGATGTGGATCGGGCCGGAAGGAGTAATCCCCGATGCCACAGTATGCTTATTCCCACGCGAAAGTACGTTTTGCGCTATAACATCTGCCCAGTGTATTGTCTCTTGCGTCATAGCCCCTAAAATCACATAAGAGATATTAAAAGATACTCTTATCCTTTAATTCTCCAATCATGAGTATATGTCACGAGTAGCCGTTGGAGGGACTTTTAATCCTTTTCATGATGGACATATTGCCCTGTTGAAGAAAGCAGTAGAATTAAGCCGTGGTGGTGAACTGCTTATCGGGCTGACTTCTGATGAAATGACCAGGAAAAAGGATCATGAAGTAGACGATTATAAAACGCGCCTAAATGATGTCATGAAATTTATCAAGACTCTTGGGATTATACCGACAATTGTGAGGCTTGACGACCCCTACGGTCCCACCATAAGGGAGGATTTCGATTATCTTGTTGTATCCCCGGAAACACATCCCTCCGGACTTAAAATCAATATGATACGCAGTGAAAGGAACCTAAAACAATTAAATCTTGTGCTTGTTGATTATGTTCTTGCTGATGACGGTTTACCAATATCCAGCACACGTATCTGGAACGGAGAGATAAATAATCATGGGAAAGTTTTATGTAAAGTGAACCGAAACGGACTGGGCCAAAAGCAAACCTGACAAGATGGTTTTAAAGTCACTGACCTCGTTTTCGAAAGACGAGGCATCTCGACGCTGATGTATGTCTTATATAGCCATCAGTTTATTTTGGTATTTTTGTATTTTTAAGGCGTCGAAATATTTACAAAGGTCGTTAATATCCCAAACCTTGATTGTTTAATGTCAGTGCGTATTGGATGTCTGTTCATTATTTTAGATTTAGAGAAAGACTAGTTCATATTTTTGCCACAGCTCGGAGCCCATAGATGTCATCGCACAAACTCCTTAAGATGGAGGAATTCTTTCCTCAATATCTGGCTTGCCTCTCTATTGCTGCTGAACTGAAAGTGGTATCACTCTCATATCACAATGCATAAATTTAGAAACTTTTGTGCAGTAAAGTCAGGTTTATGCCATAGATGTTTATTCAATACTCCTAACTTTATGTGAAATTTATGCAAAAGACTATAATATCTTCGAAATAGATTGAGGCTAACATTACTGAGGCGATAGCATAAACATACGATTCCTGGGAGGAGCGCAAGAAGTTGGAAGGTCCGCAATAATCCTGAACGAAGAGCTTCTTCTGGATTATGGGATCAAACCTACAGATCCGCCAACGTATCCCTCGAACGGTCTACGTCCTAAAACCGTGATCATCTCGCACGGACATCTTGACCATTGCGGCCTTGTCCCGAATCTCATGGACATTGGGCCTGAGGTCTATTGCACATCAATTACGGCGAAATTATCTGCATTACTTGCACGGGATACCCTGAAGATCGCAGGAAAAAAAGGTCATGTGATCCCTTATTATAATGAAGAGATCCAGGAATTTGAGCGAAAAGTAAGAGTAATAGAATTCAGGCAGCAATTCAATACGAATGGTTATTCTGTATGTTTTTCTGATGCCGGGCACATCCCCGGTTCTTCAATGGTGCATATTGAAAAAGAAAAACAGACCCTTTTTTATACGGGTGACCTGAATACCATCGGGACAGAGCTGCAAAAAGGTGCTGACACCGATTTTCCTGAAAGTGATATACTCCTGATCGAGAGCACATATTTTGGAAGGAACCATACACCCAGGAAAATACTGGAGGAACGGTTCATAGAATCCATAAGGGAAACCATTGATATTGGCGGTAAAGCAATAATACCGGCTTTTGGCATAGGAAGGACACAGGAGATCATGCTTATTCTGAAAAAACACGGTCTTCCTGCTTTTGTGGACGGCATGGGAGTTGATGTCTTTAACCTTTTCAAAAGGTCACCTGAATATGTGAAAGATATCAATAAACTTGAAAAGGCATTCACAAGCACAAATATCGTTAAACGGCAGGACAGGGAAACGATCATAAATGAACCTTCCATAATAGTGACAAGCGCAGGGATGTTAAACGGTGGACCAGTTCTTTATTATATTGATGAGATTTACAATGATCCGAAATCCAAGATATTTCTTACCGGATACCAGGCGCAAGATACAAATGGCAGATCTGCACTTACTCGCGGATATATCGTGAACGGAAAACGTACAGTACATCTTAATTGCAGGCTTGAGCTATATGATTTTTCAGCACATTGCGGGGATGTGCAATTAAAAGATGTTGTTAAGAATTTTTGTGATAATGGCACAGAGACAGTTATCGCAGTGCATGGTGACAACACCGAAGGTTTTGCAAACTGGATAAGGGAAGAAATGGGAGTTAAATCATTTGCTCCTGCCAATAAGGAAATGATTTCCCTATAAGTCGAAGAAAAGTTTAAACCAATTGAATTCAATTTAAAGTATAATGAACATAAAAATTGTAATATGTTTTATAATAATATGTTTTCTTTCATCCGCCTGCCCTGGCGCAGCCGATAAGGTCTGGAGCGCAAAATCATCGGGTTTCATTGATTCCAATGAATCTTTGGCTTTTGAAAATTTTCTCGTGAAAGCCAGAGTCCAGAATAATACTAACTCCTCCTTAACGATATATAAAGATAGTACCCTTTTAGATATAAAGGATTATAAAGTGAACGAGTTCAGGCAATATTATTCTGTCGGAATAACCCTTTTGGGGATATATGGGAACGATTCATGGATCGCATTTAGCAAACCTGAAGAGAAGATCATTTGGGCCCACTCAGGAAGAGCAACTTTGAAATGGGGAGAAACATATTCATTTGAAAATTATTCAATCGGATTTGAATCACTTGGCAAGGATTCAGTTACCCTGGCAATATCGGGAAAAAACACAACCCGGACGGATATTTTCATGAAGAATGACTCTAAAGATTATGATAATATGCGATTAGTCCTCACGGAAATAAACAGGACCGGGAAAATAGAACTTGAATTTTTCAAATATGAAATCCCGGTGATAAAAGCGGAAATCATTACGGATAAATATGAATATGATCCGGATGAGATCATTTCAGTATCGATCAATATTAAAGGCGAAAAAACTCTCAATATAGCGCGTATAACCCTGAATAGCACGAATTCCGTACTGTTCAAACCTTATGATTTTACTGCGACCGGAATTAATGGTACAAGATCCTTTACGTCACAGGTAGAGGAGCTGCCCGCAGGTTCCACACTCATCTTGAATGCAAAAATAGAAGTGCGCGATTATAATAATATCGCATATTTGACTACAATAAGCAAAGAAGTGTCTGTTAAGCCCTATATATCTATTGTGAAACGCATGCAGGAAGAAACTGACGATGAAAAAATACAGGTTGAATTAGTTGTATATAATTCCGGGCTAAATCCCGCATTTATTCATATCCATGACAATGTTTCGGAAACCAACCCTAAACAATTGAATTGGGATATAGAACTTGGGCCCAGGAAATCATCAAATGTTTCATATAACATAACCCCCCAGCAACCGGGAACATATCAGTTTCCTGCTGCCACTGCCCAATGGAACGGTAAGATAAGCTTATCGAATAAGCCAAAAACGACCGTTCACATGCCATATATTCGCATGGTCAAAACAGCTGTCGTTAACCAGGGGATGACTGATGTAGAATTGGAAATAAATAATGTTGGGGACAGGCCTGCTAATGTGGTAGTGAATGATAAAATACCTGGCGGATATCTCGTAGCAAGCGGAAAAGCAACATGGTCAGGATTCCTAGATGCTGGAAAAGTGGATTATATCAGGTATACTTTGACGGGTAATGTATCATCTCTTCCTGCAGCGGATGCAACGTACCGTGATATTCTGGGGACTGTAAGGCAGGTCCAGTCAAATACCATAGAAATTAAGAAGACCACTGAATCAAAAAAAGCCGATGCAACATCTTTAAATGCAGGCCGGCATGAAATTATGCTATTTATGATCCTGTCATTTCTTGTTATTTCGGGAATAATTGGCAGTGTGGCATTCACCGCTTATTTAATAACAAAAACTAAAATGAAGGTGCAATAATGGATATTATCTCAATTTTACTGTTTCTTATATACTCGATCATTATTCTTGGAATTCTTATATATGTCTCACCTATAGTTTCTGCTATTATGATGATAATCGTTCCAGTGGCTTTTATTTTAATTATTTCAGATTATGCCGTGAGCTTCTTTTCAATAATGCAATTTTCATATTTCGGTGTGCAGATATACAATCTTCACGTCCTTCTTTTTATATGGTCTGCATTTATCGGGGTTATTGCATATGCTGAAATGCTTACATGGTACCTTTTAAGGGGAACGGAAACGAAACCGGTGATCCAGGGGGAGCAGACAAAAACACCCGTTTCTGGACTTAAGGATTTTTTGCAGAAGCTTTATAAAATCCTAAAAGGCGAAAAAATAAAACCAAAACCTTAGTTTTTCATTAGAAAATTAAAACCAGAAAGTTTAATAATCAATTGATCCATTGTAATTATAGGTGATTTTATACCAGAAAACATGAATGATGGCGTTAGAACAAGGCTGTCAAAATTTCTTGTAAAGGACAAAATAGGCATAAGGAAATGTCTTTTAAACCTGTTTTTGCAGACAAAAAATTATACTACATGCGAAATTTATGAACACCTTAAAAAGCAGGGTTTTGAAATCAATTACAGAGGAGTCTCAGCAATGGTTGGACAGATGCATACGAGGCTTGGAATACTTCGTATCTATTTGAAACGTGAGCATCGGTGTTATTCACTAAAAGAAGACCACAGGGATATCGTAAAAATGATCTTAACTACCCCTATCTTTTCAGGGAAACCACTTCATTCTATTCCCTGATCGGATTTCTTTTTTTTTCTCTTCCAAGCCCCTACTCTGCACCTTTCTCTGTTAGCCTGAATTCGCAATATATTCCTTCGCTCTTTGACCTGTGCTTCCGAAGTGTTGCTTTTCTTTTTGAAGTACCGATCTTATCCAGTAATATGATCGTTTTTGAGAGGTGCTCAAATGCATTGCCTCCTACCGGGCAGAGTTCACCAGTGGAAACATCTTTATAAACCTGGTTGGTTATCACGACCGACACTGCGTATTTCCGGGCTATCCCGTGGAGTATCCCTATCTGGTTCACAAGTTCGCGCCTTATGGCAACATTTTCTTCGTTTGAATCATCCTGTAGGCCAAGCCTGTAAAAAAGCGCTGCTGAGTCAAGAATAATTAGGCCGATCTTTTCATTCATGAGCTTCTCGATGTCGGTGATCGCTGAATACTGCTGCTCAAAGCTTGCAGGTTCATAAATTATTATATCTCCAGCGATCTTTTTTGCATCCTCTCCGGCGATTTGCTTGAACCGATCTGCTGAGAAGCCTTCTGTATCTATGAATATCACTTTCTTTCCACTTTTCACGCATTCCACTGCAAGCTGGATGCAGATATTTGTCTTTCCTGAGCCTGATCCTCCATATAATTGGGTGACTATCCCGGTTTCAACTCCCCCGCCAAGCATTTCATCTAATGGTTTGCATCCGCTGGGAATACGTTCGGATTTTTTTATGATACTCACTCCATTTTATTTAATAATTTTTCAAAGATCCTGGTGATCGACAAGATCGCGCTGCTATTCCCCTCTATCGGTGAAACATTAGCAAGGTCAGCCTTTACAAGATCGCCATCAAAGGGTATCATGCCAATTACAGGCAGATCATAAGCCCCAAGTTTTTCTTCGATCTCTTTTACCTCAGTCCCGGCTTTATTTATGACCACGCCGAATTTACTTATCCCGATCTGGCGCCCCAATTCTGCGATCCTTCCTGCTGTATCGATCGACCTTGCGCCGGGTTCTACAACAATTATCATATAATCTATTCCTTTTGTTGTACCGCGACCAAGATGCTCAATGCCAGCTTCCATATCAAGGATAACGACGCTATTTATTTTAAGGATCACATGGCGCATAAGTGCTTTCAGGAAAGAGCTTGCAGGGCACATACAGCCGCTTCCGCCTCTTTCGATCGTTCCCAGGACAAGCAATTTGACATTATCTGGCCCAACGACCCCAAATTTTTCAACGATGTCATCAACTTTAGGATTCAATTTGAAAACACCAGCGGGACCTCCGGCTCTTTCATCGATCAGCTCTTTGTATTCGGTAAGTGGCTTTGGCGCATTTTTAATACCAAGCGCAGAGGCAAGGTTCATACTGGGGTCGGCATCGATTGCCAGGACGTCATAACCATTCCTCGCAAAAAGCCTTGCCAGGGTTCCCGAAAGTGTGGTTTTTCCAACTCCCCCTTTTCCAGATATCGCGATCTTTATCATTTTATCCTTTTATAATTTGATTATTTCGCATCAATGAAATCTACTTTTATATTTTTTTCTATCGTTATCAATGCCCCCTGCCCTTTTGATGCCATTCCAGGATTCACAATGCAGGTTCCGTTGATATTTATCATGCCTCTGGCTTCATGTATATGTCCACAAATAATGAGATCGAATCGTCCCAGGTAGCGCTCCAGAGCTGTGCTTCCTACATTCCCATGCGGCAACTTATCTGTTGTGTTTCGCGGCGGGGCGTGGGACAATAGAATATTTCGTCCCCTTGATCGGCTCAATAAAGTTCCGATGTATTCTCCGATCTTTTTTTCAGAGAGTTCAAAAGGTGTATTAAATGGAGTGGGATTTGAGCCTCCAAGCCCCATGAATGTAAATTCCCCTATATTATGTAATGAATTATGCAGATTTATAGTGTTTTTATGTTCATCCAGGACTTTAAGGAGTGAGGGATTATCGCAATTTCCCGGCACTGCAAACACAGGATCCTTGAACATGTCCAGCAATTCAAGAGCCTTTTCATCAGGTCCGAAATCTGTTATATCGCCAGCGATGAGGACAGCTTCAATATCCCCTGCTTTATCAAGAATGGCGCTGATATGGGAATAATCGCCATGAAAATCTGATAATGCGAGTAATTTCATAGGACTTAATATTGTTTTTATACTTATAATTGTAATGTTATGATACTTTATTTCATCTCTGTGACATTACCCTCAAATACACGCTCTGCCGTTCCTTCCATATACGCAGCATCCTGGGCTATCGTTATTCTAAGTACTCCGCCTTTCGTATTCACTTTGACCGTATTATCAGTCTTACCGAGCCTGTGGGCCAATACAGCGCATGCTACGGAACCAGTCCCGCAGCTTAATGTTTCTCCCTCAACTCCCCGCTCATAAGTGCGTATCGTAATTTCATCGCTTGAGTTTAACGCAACGAAATTCACATTCGTACCTTTCGGAAAGATAGGATCATGGCGGATCTTTGGCGCTGCGGGAATTAATCCGGGGTCGTCCAGGGAATCCACAAAGATCACTGCATGAGGAACTCCTGTGTTGACCGCGCTGACTTTGTACCCATGCATGGCTACATTGACAAATTCTCCGGCTCCTTTAGCAGGGATCTTAACCCTATCAAATTGCGGTTTTCCCATATTTACTTTTATCCAGGTTTTATCCTCGGTGCGCGAACTTATTGTTAGAATACCTGCACGTGTTTCCACACTTGCTTTTTCCTTGATATATCCTTCATCAAGTGCGTATTTGACAAGACAGCGAACGCCGTTTCCGCACATCTCGGCTTCCGTACCATCCGAATTATATATCTGCATCCTGATATTTGCCTTTTCGGATTTCCCGAGGTATAATACGCCATCTGCCCCTATCTCGAATCTGCGGTCGCAATATTTCAATGCAAAAGCTGCTTTATTGTTATCTGCAATGACCTTTTCATTGTATTCATCTATGAGGATGAAATCATTTCCATTGCCATGGAGTTTCGTAAAATATACCATATCACTTCTTATCTTTCTTTAATGCAGAGGAGATCATCTGTCCTGCGGTTCTTACCATCATATATGCCCCGCCAACTATCAATACGGCAGGAGCACCAAGAGCCGCTGCCGCAATACCAGCACTCGCAAGAAGTGCAGTATCCTGGTTCGTCAGGAATCGTGAGACTTTATCAAGGGTTGAAGGTTCAATGTCCACTGCATCCGTCTCAAGAACGATCTCTCCTTTCTGGAATACTTTTATCCATCCGCTTTCTTCCGAGACAAGAACTGCTGTGATACTTTCGTCGAATAAAGTTATACCCCTGGCAGCTGCGTGTTTTGTCCCAAAACCAAGCAGCGTTTCAGATTTCAATATACGTGAACCATATGCGATCATTTCACCTTCGGGTGAAAATATTACCGCACCGTCAAGTGTTGCAAGTTTTTCAACTACCGCGCCCATCCCTTTGCTGAGCAAATTTCCTGCTAACTGGATCTGTGGATAATGGCAGCGATAAAATCCATCGATCTTTTGCCTGTCCGCGAGGACAAAAAGAGCCCCCTGATTGTCTTTGGCAAGCCTCTTTGATATATTGAGGATATTACGCATTACTTCCGATCTTATATCCGGGTTCTTCTCCGTCATACTACTTACTTATTATCAAGATAAGTTATATGTTTTGGTAAATTGATTTCGATTGGTTTTATTTTACAAGGAAAAGATGTCGCAGCTTAATAAAAAAGAATATGTCCAGAAAATGTTCGCAGGTATTTCCCAGAGATATGATCTTTTAAATCACCTGTTGAGCCTGGGACTGGATAAATACTGGCGCCGGTTCGCCGTGTCAAAACTGCCTGAAGGATATATTCTTGATGTTTGTTCGGGAACCGGGGATGTAGCGATCGAAGTTTCGAAAAATAACAGCGTCATAGCATCCGATTTTTGCTATGAGATGCTGCAATTGTGCATGCTTAAGATCAAAGATGGGGAAATAAGGAATATCAGCTGTATCCAGAACGATGCTGAGAACCTTTCTTTCAAGGACGGGGTTTTTGATGGTGCTATTGTTGCTTTTGGGATACGCAATGTTGCCGACATAAGTAAAGCATTATCGCAGATGAACCGCGTGGTCAGAAAAGGGGGAAGGGTTGTGATCCTTGAATTTTCTTTGCCTGAGAATGCGGTTTTCAAATCCATATACTATATTTATTTTAAAAAGATATTGCCAGCGATCGGGGCTTTAGTATCCAGGAAAAAGGGTGCTTACAGTTACCTGCCTTCGTCGGTGATGGCATTTCCCGGAAGGAATGAATTTGTTGGGCTTATGAAAGATGCGGGGTTCTCGAAGGTTGAATATTTTGACCTTACTTTCGGGATAGTTACTGTTTATGTGGGTGAGGTAAAAGGGAAATAGATTTCACTTTTTCCCTCTAAAACGCAAATTTTAGCCTCGAAAAAGTGGGTTTATTTTTTGAAATTCTCCAATTCATCTCCGGGAGGGCAATTTCAGGAATAATTATCGAAATTCCTTGCTTCTTTATTGTTTGCATGAGCTTTGCACTGTATTCATGGAACTGTTCTCCCTCTATTTCGGAGTTTATAAAAACACTGGCATCTATGCAATACATGCTATCGTCTATCTTCAGATATTAACTGCCAGCTTGGTTTCTTGCTTTTCCACTCTTTTGTTATTTCCCTGCCAACAGCATGCAATCTATCCCATGCCTTCGGATCTTTCTTTTCTATGCTCACACCATGCATTCTTCGCATAGCGTTAAGTTCGGTTTCAAGTGTGTCAATACGAATCTTAAGTGACTGTATGGTATCTTGCATTTCTATCTCCAGATTGTAATATTGTATTTGATTGAGAAGGTATAAAATAGTAACCTGAGTGGTGGGATATTCTTTCAGACGGATGAGCGCCTTCGTCCTCGCAAGGCATTAGCGCGCGGTATCAGAGAAGTAGCCGATATTACCTTACCTGGAAGGCGCTGGCGCGGATATTCTTCTTGATATTGTTTCAAATCATCACGAATTATTTCCATGGCATCAATACCGATCTGTGGCAGATTTAATTTCTTTGAGTTTGATATATCATAATCCATTAGCAACTTGACAACAAATGAATCCAAAATCGGGATTAATTTAGGTCTTTTAAGATGAATAATTTTTGTAGCAACAGCCAGACCGACCCCATTAATCGAGCATGCAATTGATAGTAAAGAATGTATTTTGTTTTTTACTATTACCCACTCATCAGATGATATTTCTCCAAGTTCTTCATTCTTTATTTCCGAAATACTATTTTGTAATTCTAACGATGTTTGGAGCTGCTTTGCAGTTTCCTGTCCAATACGAGCATAGAGTTGGTTAGCTGCACGAATATCTTCTTGAGAAATTAAGTCGTCTATTACGTGTTTGTCATCATAACCACTATAGATCTCAACTTTAAATCTTCTTGAATACGTTCTTCGGGATTATGCATTGAAAATCGTTTTGCAGGCGTAATTGAATTCATAAATTCATATCAACTCTATTAACTATTTAAAATAATTGTTGTCAAAAGCAACCTTTTAATCCCTCCCCCGCCAATAAAACCCATGGGAGAAATTTCACATGCCACCTCGATTTGACCGTTTTACCATAAAAGCCCAGGAAGCATTCCAGGACGCACAGAACATAGCTATTGACAGGAACCAGCAGCAGCTTGATGTTGAACATCTCTTGCTTGCACTCATCAACCAGAAAGAAGGCCTGACAACGCAGCTTTTCCTGAAGCTGGGCGCAAATACAGCAGGAATAAGTGCAAGGCTTGAGGATGAGATCGATAAACTGCCGCGCGTGGAAGGCGCAGGTTCTGGTCAAGTATACATGTCCACGAGATTGAATAATGTGGCAGAAGCTGGATTTAATGAAATGAAGACCTTGCGCGATGAATACCTCAGCTCCGAGCATCTCCTGCTTGCCATCGCAGATGAGAAAAACGGCATCTCAGCGCGCATATTGAAGGAGAACGGCGTATCAAAGGACGCTATCATGAAAGCACTTAAGGAGGTGAGAGGCTCATCCCGCATTACTGACCAGAACCCCGAGGAGAAATACGAGGCGCTTAAGAAATACGGCCGCGACCTCACAGAACTTGCGGCGATCGGGAAACTTGATCCGGTCATCGGTCGTGACGAGGAGATCCGGCGCGTGCTTCAGGTGCTCTCGAGGCGTACGAAGAACAATCCCGTCCTTATAGGAGAGCCAGGCGTCGGGAAAACAGCCATCGCAGAGGGGCTGGCGCTTCGGATATTCGCGGGGGATGTGCCTGAGACCATAAAAGACAAGAAAGTCATTGCGCTAGATATGGGGGCGCTTGTTGCTGGAGCGAAATTCAGGGGGGAATTCGAAGAGCGCCTGAAAGCTGTTATCAAGGAAGTTCAGGATTCGCAGGGGCAGATCATTCTTTTCATCGATGAACTTCACACCCTTGTTGGCGCGGGGGCAGCAGAAGGGGCGATGGATGCCTCAAATCTTCTCAAACCTGCGCTTGCCCGCGGGGAACTTCATGTCATCGGTGCTACAACGCTTGATGAATACCGAAAGCACATCGAGAAGGACGCTGCTCTTGAGCGGCGCTTCCAGCCGGTGCTTGTTGAAGAGCCCACAGTTGATGATACCATTTCGATACTTCGCGGCCTCAAAGAGAAATACGAAGTGCATCACGGCGTGAGGATACAGGATGCAGCACTTGTGACCGCTGCCATACTTTCCCACCGCTATATTACAGACAGGTTCCTGCCCGATAAAGCCATCGACCTTATCGATGAAGCGGCTTCAAAACTCAGGATCGAGATCGACAGCATGCCATCCGAGCTTGATGATATCGAGAGGAAGGTACGACAGCTTGAGATAGAAAAGCAGGCAGTCAAAAAAGAAAAGGATGAATATTCAAAAGAACGCCTTGAGAAAATTGACAAAGAACTCTCAGACCTGAAAGAAAAAGGAAGCTCAATGAAAGCCCACTGGCAGCTTGAAAAGGCTGCTATCCAGAAGATACGAAAGATAAAAGGCGATATCGAAAAAACTCGCATGGACTCCGAGAAAGCGGAACTTGAAGGAAATCTTGAGCGAGCATCAGAACTGCGTTACGGGGTTCTGATCGGTCTTCAAAAACAGCTTGATGAAGAAAATAAGAAACTTGTCAAACTCCAGAAAGACCAGAAGATGCTCAAAGAAGAGGTGGATGAGGAAGATATCGCAGAAGTGGTGTCAAAATGGACTCATATCCCTGTCAGCAAAATGCTTGAAGGCGAGATGCAAAAACTCGTACACATGGAAGAACGCCTGAAACAGCGCGTTATCGGCCAGGATGAAGCCGTAATCGCTATCGCAAATGCCGTGAGGCGCGGGCGCGCCGGCATTTCAGACCCGAAGCGTCCCATCGGTTCATTCATGTTCCTTGGTCCAACAGGCGTTGGAAAGACTGAACTCGGGCGCGCGCTTGCTGAATTCATGTTCGATGATGAAGCCGCCATGATACGGCTTGATATGAGCGAATACATGGAAAAGCACACCGTAGCAAGGCTCATCGGTGCTCCGCCGGGTTATGTGGGATACGAGGAAGGCGGGCAGCTTACGGAAGCGGTGAGGCGGCGGCCATATGCGGTCATCTTATTTGATGAGATCGAGAAAGCCCATCCTGATGTCTTTAACCTCCTGCTCCAGATACTTGATGACGGGCGGCTCACCGATGGCCATGGGCGCACGGTGGATTTCAAGAATACGGTCATTATAATGACTTCCAATATCGGGAGCCAGTGGATCTTTGATCTCATTGACAAGGAGGTTGAAATGAGGCGTAAAGTGATGGAAGTCGTGCACAAGCAGTTCAAACCTGAATTCCTGAACCGTCTTGATGAAATAATCATATTCCATCCGCTGAGGCTTCCTGAGATCACAAGGATCGTGGATCTACAGTTCAATATCCTGAAAAAACGCCTGACAGAAAGGAAGATCGAGATCAATTTGACCCAATCGGCAAAAGATCTCATTGCAAAAACCGGCTATGATCCCTCCTTTGGGGCGCGACCTTTGAAAAGGACGATCCAGCATAAGATACTTGATCCTTTGGCAATGAAAATACTGGATAAGGAATTTGCGCAGGGTGATTCCATAGAAGTGGATGTGGAAGATGAGGAGCTTGTGTTCAGGAAGGTTGATTAACTGGAGACAGTTTTTTTTTTTTGGTAAATGGCATTCGTTGGACTAATGTGTAGCAACCCATGAGTTCTTTCAGGAGTTGCATAAATTTAGTCACTATGCAATGAAACTCAGGGAATACTTTGGAGGATATTTGAAAGAAATATGCCCATGGTCAGGATTTACTGCGAACTTGATTATCTCAAGGTGGAAAACGCGCCTTCGTCGGAGCCCTGCCAACGATAGAAGCGTTGCGGCAGGCATGAGGAATTAAATTTTTATTAAATATCAAAAGGTATTCGTTCAAACACCCTATCTATCAGATTCCTGAATTCCACACCGCCTTTGACTGTTGAAATTTCAACACCGTTAAATTCATCGCTGAGGCACAAAATATCCTGTTCCGGATGCGAAGCCTGGATTAAAAAATGACATTCAAATGGCTCATGTAGTATTTTTTTGCAGCGCGAATTTCGGGGCTTCCTGCTGGTGAAGGCTGCTTTTCAGGTATTCCAAAAATATGCTCTTTTTGATCATATGGCAAAGGATTAAATAGAAATACATTATTACTATGATAATAGTGATAATATTATGGAAATAATTTATGGTTTACTCATAATTTCATATATACTGGCCGTCATAGCAGCCCATCTTTCCTTCAGGAACTGGGACCGCTGGAACGATATGGCATTAGATACAGTAAAGGCAAGAATGTTTCTGGACAAATCATTTTTGGTCGATAATTTTAGACTTAACTTTGTTAGTATAGGGATCATGGTGGGGTTGACGAGCATTTATTTGATAATGGAATATACGGGACTGGATAGATTATCACAGGGGCAATATGTTTTTTATTTCTGTATCTTTCCTATAGTAATTCTGAGTATTGTGCAGGTAGCATATGCATATATGTGGCATAAACTTCTCTACAAAAATTACAAAAATCCCGGGTCGCCAAAGGCGAATGAATCGTCACTCTGACCGATGATAAGATGTCAAATAATCTCAGTTGCAGATAAATGTTATACAAACCTAATGATAGTAATACCTCTTTCGAATATTCGTTCAAACACATTTTTACCCCCTTTGCTTAGCTAATAATTATTTTTATTATTGGCGCCCCGAAATATGTTTAACGTTTATAACCATAAATCCATCAGTGTTTGTCACCATTGTATCAAACCTTCCAATATTATCCTTTGCTAAGTTTGGCATAAGTCCTGTAAATTTTTTCATATGTATTGCCTGCTGTCTTAAAAATCCATCCTGTACCCAATCAAATACAAGTACCCCATCAACCAGATCCATTACCTCCTCTTCCTTTGTGTTTTCTAATATTCCCTTTCCAAGCAACAAATAAACAAGTCCGTCCCAACGTTTTGATCGTTTTTGAATGTATTCAAGGAATCGAATGAAATTACGCCAATCAAAACAGCATGCTCTCATAAGACTTGTTAAAGAATCAATAATTACAAGACTTTCAGGGGCACGAGATTCAAGAGTAGAAATGAGTTCTTTCAATAAATGAAGACTCCCTTCTCCCTCTTTCGCAAATAGCCAATTTTTCTCAACTTCAATTTTTGGATTATATGGACCGTTGTTTGAGAAATCTTTGAAAACCATGCTGTTTAAGCTGCCTGCAAAATCTGGGGGAAATGAGCGTTTCAACTCCATCAGGAGATCTTCTTTTGACTGGCTGAAGGATATATAGCATATACTTGCAGGGAGTTTCAGGCTTTCATCTTTCATTAACGGACCCTCAAGTTGCGCTATCACTGTATTGTACTTAATTAGGTCAGTTTTAAGTAAAGAAAGCATAGCTGCCGAGGTATATGCGAATTCCCTGTTTCCAGCCCCCACCTCTGCGCTGAGCAGCACCAGAGAGCCAGAGGGAAAACCACCACGTATTATGGAGTCAAATGTGTATATGCCTGTTGGGATTCTGCTCAGTTTCTTAATCTGGGTGGCAATAGCTTTTGTCTCCTGAACAGGCATTTTAATAAATCCTCATAATACGTGCAGCAGCATCTTCAATAATGAACACCCTTGACCAAATATACTAATTCTGTGTTATCTCTAATTCTTATTAATTATTATACTAATGATAATGTAAATATTTAAGGATTTCGGGATAACGCAATATTCTATTAATGACAAATAGGATATCTCTTTTCTTCGGACGTGAAGCTCGAAATCTACTCAAATATGAGGCGGTAATTTACAAGAGAACTCTGGGAACTACCACTACTATCTTTTCATATGCTCCATCCGTATTATCAAAATTCGATATGTTAATGTTATGTAAGTCTATTATCGATTTATTAGTAAAACCATCAAATCCGTTTAAATACGAATTGGCTGCCTTTGAAGTACCATTATTCGATGAAAGTTTTATCGAACTAATTTTTCGAGTACTACTCGAATAAGCAAAATCAATTACAACTTCCCAAAAATGACCCGATTCGTCTAAAACCTTGAAATCAATCCTATCGCTATCTAAAAGTGTTTGGTCAATGTATGTAATATTAGTCAAAATAATTCTTGATACCCCGGCTGGAATTAATATATCGTGCCAGATTGCGCCCTGATTTAAGATCTCACTCCCAGAACCTTTTAATGATATTAACTCGCCAGTCGACTTGACCAATGCCATACCTGTATAGAGCCTTCCTGCCGGCGTCACCTGTTTTGTTTCATCAGGCAAATCGATCTCCACCCCGGCCGTGGTATTGATAATTATTTTATAACCCTTACTGGTGTTACTGACATATGCCGTGGTCATTGAGGTGTTCGCATTTCTGAGAATCTGCCTCCAGACATCCGGATAATTGGTATCCATTGTAATATTCACATATTTTATATATTCCACGATGTCTGTTTTGTTTGCCAGCTGGACAGGATAGATAGGAAGTATTGCAGGTTGTACCGAAACGGTGCTAAACCGTGAGTTGCCCAGTAATAAAAATGGTATGTTAATATTATCACCCACTATCAGTGTGTTGGGGCTGGCTGTGGCATTTGGCCGGCCAAATCTCGAGAAATCCCGTATCACCAGGCCATGCTCATACACGATATAAGGACGTGCGCCCGGGAGTTCGTATTTGAGGGTGCTGGAGCGATACGACTTCATGTGGGTTTCGTTACTATTCGTAGTGTAGCTTATGTTCGTATACACATTGGGCATTATAACCAGATTTCCAAACAGATCGGATTTCGGATTAAAAAAAATACCTCTCTTGGGATATGTTAAACCCAACCTGATACCGCTTGTCCTGGGAATTCCAGAGATGGCAGCGCTCTCGAGGTTTGATGAGAACAGCACCAGATCCTGGTATACATTCTCGAAATGTTCACTCTCAACCTCAGCATTCCAGACGGGTACAAAATATATCTGCATATAACTCAGAGTGCTTACGATAATTGCCAGAATAAGAGCAAATCCTATAACAGGAGATATCGCCTTATCATCACAGAGGAAGCTGTGTTTCACATAATCTGATATAATCTCGCAAGATAATAACCTTTGGATAACCATCATCATAATGTATATTACCGAAAAGGTCATAACAAATATCATAGTTATTATCATTATCATGAAATCTCGGAAAATAATTGATGAAATTGAAGCAGTATCGCCCATAATAGCCACAATTCTAATGGTTGCTATCACCGTTATAATGGCTGCAATTATTGCGAACTGGAGCGCCGGGATAAAAGCACCCCAACAACCGCAAAGTGTTGGATTGGATATTTCACGATTAAGCCAGAACAACGTAACAGTAACATTAACATCCATAGACCCGCCGAATGCAATCGTTAGTTATGTTAATACTACATTTATGAACTCCTCTGGCAACACAACTACAAGAACCATTTTAGGGCTCGGTGCGCCTGCTCTAGGAGCAAATTTTCTTCCTGATGTGAATACAATTTACGTCAGCTCACCCACACAAGCTAATGTAGGCGACTCTGCAACATTATATACGAAAGATTATGATGAATTTATCATCATAACAGTAAGATTCGGTGATGGCGCAATAAAAACAATCTACTCCCAGAAAGTCTAAACCGGGTTGTGCAGAATGGGATAATGCTATAAATCAGACAAAAACGATTCATTCACACCTGTTTAGACACATGATGAAAAAAATCTATGCAAGCCTGCTGAGAACTTGTATTCTCTTTCGGAAAATAAGCAACGAAAGCGGCATGATCAATAGCTAAAAGGACAGGATTGTGCTCTTCCGGGCGCAGATAAATGTAAGCCAATAGAAATCGGAGTCTAATCGATGATTAGTTTGAAGAACTTCAATTTTAGATCAGCAAAAATCAAATCGGAAAATACAGGATCATCTGAGCACCGTGCAAGCATGACGGGCCATCTTCAGGCAAAGGGTCTAAAGAAGATAATCCTTTTTGGGAAAGCTTTTTATGAAGTAATACAGAACGGAATTGAAGAAAAGGAAGTTACTGAGATTCCGGTTATTGACACTACCAAGAATGGTGAAATTGTCAATTTTATGCTGCCAGAGCATTTTGATGTGGTAGAGCAGATATGGATATCTGAAGGTTCTGCTATGGTTACCATACTCAATAACAAGCAAACCCGCAAAAATATGTATTTTGTTTCAGAACCTATTCTCACTCCTTTTGAAGCGGGTCTTTTGCAACAATTATATAAAGATCTCAAGATTATTCTTCTTGAGAATATTAATGTTGAGTTGAATCATAGGAACAAAGAGCTTATTCTTTATAATAATTTTATAAAAATATTGACCATTTACGACATTCAACTTGATCCTAACTCCCTGCAGAAAATCTGGTATTATTTAAGAAGAAATTACGTGGGATATGGAAAACTTGACGTACTTTTTAAAGATCCTATGATCGAGGATATATCCTGCGTTGGAGCAGACCTGCCTGTTTACCTGTACCATAGAAAATACACTAACATCGAGACAAATGTGATCTTCAAAGAAGAAGAGCTCAATATCACTATAATGAAACTCGTTCAGATGAGTGGGAAATCCATCTCAAGCGGATACCCTATAATGAATGCACGTCTGCCGGAAGGCTCGCGCCTTGAAGCAACCCTTGGAAGAGAGGTAACTACGCGTGGAGGAACCATCACAGTAAGAAAATTCAAGGCAGAACCTATCACACCCACAGACCTTATAAATAGCGGAGTTTTCAACACCGAAATCATGGCATACCTCTGGCTTGCTGTTGAGAATAACAAGAGCCTGATAATCGTTGGTGCAACAGCATCTGGCAAAACATCTACTCTTAATGCAATTTCACTTTTCATTCCGTCTGAATCAAAAATCATAACAATAGAAGATACAAGAGAACTTACCTTATTCCACAAGAACTGGATGCCCGGGATAGTGAGGGAAACTTTTATGGGCCAGGAGGCAGCGACCATAGATATGTTCGAGCTTCTACGTTCTGCATTAAGACAACGCCCAGAGTACCTGATAGTGGGAGAGGTCAGGGGTAAAGAAGCATATACGCTTTTTCAGGCAATGAGTACAGGGCACACCACATTCTCTACTATGCATGCTGATAATGTACAGACGGCAGTGAACAGATTGCTTAATGAGCCCATAAATGTGCCTCTCATGATGTTAAGCGCCCTCGACATAATGGCCATACAGGTATTGCGATATGTTGGTCAAAAAAGAGTAAGACAACTGGATTCTCTATCTGAGTTCGTGGGTATAAATCCAACTACTGGAGATATTAGAACACGGGAGCTATACAGATGTAATCCTGTAGTTGATAAATTTGTGCAGAGCGGTCCATCAAAGGTCCTTGCAGACATAATGAATAGTAAGGGATGGAGCAAAGAACAGCTTATAAAAGAACTTGATAATCGGGAAGTTGTTTTGCAATATTTGGCTGATAACTTTATAAACGATTACAAGGATTTTTCCTTAATTATAAGGATGTATTCCTCAGATCCTGAAACACTATTATCCATAATTAAAGAAGGGAAAAAAATACCTCTGGTGATATAATGATTATTACAAGAGTTGATAGATTAGCTTACATGCTCTTCGGGAGAAAGATAACACACAGAGGCGCTGAGTATACTGATTTACAGAATAAACTGATTCATGCAAGGATAAGAACGCCATTCGATGTATATGTAGCAAGGGCATACCTGATTTCAATACTTGCAGCCCTGCCTATTGGGGCAGTAGTTTATTTGTTATTATTTGAAATATTCCATGCTCTTGCTGGCCAGGCAGCTCTTTTAATTATGCTGTTTCTCGTGACTTTTTTGATGTTCATTTTCTACAATCTGATGCTCATATTCCCGGGTTTTATGGCAAACATCAGAAGGCGTAAGATAGAAATTGCTCTTCCTCACACTGTAGCACTCATGCACGCTTTGAGTCGGGGAAATAACAACATAATCAGTTTTTTTAATATTATCGGTAAAAACAAGAAATTATACGGTGAAATATCTGAGGATGCCAATAGCATAATTCTTGATATAAAATTGTTCAACCAGGATGCCCAAAGCGCACTTAAGAATGCAGGTATGCGCACATCATCCGAGATTTTCAAAAGCCTTATTGAGAGTCTATCCGCTGTTGTAACTAGCGGGGGGAACCGTGTTTCTTTTTTTCGTTCCAGGTCTGAACAGTATAGACTCAAGGCGCTGGATGAGAATAAGTCCTTCATGGAGTTGCTTGGGCTTTTATCAGAGATATATGTCACAGGGTTTGCAGTGGGTCCCCTCTTTATGATCACACTTCTTGTAGTGCTCGGACTCGTAGGAGGTGAAAATTTCTTTATTTTGAATATTATAGTTTGCATCATAATACCCGGCAGTGCTCTCATGTTTGTTCTAATCCTCTCTTCCCTCATAAAAGGAAATGAGTCCGAACTTATCGAGACTGATGAGTTAAAGCAACAGGATGAGGATGCAATTCTGGAAAGAGCAAGCATCAGGTTTAATATTATTCGATTTATGCAAACTCCTCTAATGAAATTTATTGAGAAACCAGAGACCGTATTATACCTTTCCATACCCTGTGCTCTGTCGTTTTTTTTACTGTCAACATATAAATTTTATGCTCTTGAGTTTGACCAGATGGTATATAAAGTGGACGACTATTTAATTTTTTCTGCCCTGATAACCTTTATTCCGTGACCGTTACATTACATGTTGGTGCAATTATGGCAATTGTATGAAATCAAACATTGATTCCGAATTTATTCCCATCGAAATCATGATATTTTGATCCTTATTTGGTCCCGAAGAATAATAATGGAA
>Ga0209540_10000242_pt1 | contig 61835 bp, 58 predicted proteins | sample BarGraIncu01121A_FD_184501 | JGI IMG/M metagenome (GOLD analysis project Ga0209540, IMG submission 184501) | Arctic peat soil microbial communities from Barrow, Alaska - Barrow Graham LP Incubations 011-21A (SPAdes) (version 2) | ecosystem: Environmental > Terrestrial > Soil > Wetlands > Peat... | reverse complement strand
TTATGAACAAGTATTTAAAAGAATCAGTTTTCCAGATAGTTAGCAGATAGACAAAAGGTAATAATATCAAAATCCAGAAAACTGATTCTTTTAAATACTTGTTCATAATTTATTTTTTGAGCGTTAGAATATATTGAAGTATGTCATCAATGATTGTTGTATTAATAGAATATAGAACAAATTGACCTTGTTTTATGGTCGAAACGAGTCCTGCACGCTTTAATTTATCAAGATGATGCGAAACACTTGGTGCAGTCATATCAAACTTTGATGCAATATCACCTGCAGTCATGTCCTCTTTTTGAAGCATTTTCAATATTTCCCTACGTGCAGGATCGTTCAATGCTTTGAATATATCGTTCATCTTTTTATCTTGGCTATTGCATATTTGTATAATTAGACAAATGTCTAAATAATTTTTCTAATCACAAAATGGATTAAATATATTTAACTATGCGTTGCGTTTAACTGCCAATTATCCACTTTTAAAATTTTGTTATTATTATCCAATAACCGTTGCTACAACCCTTCTGTTTCCACCTCGATTCCGGAACTCACACAAGTAAATTCCTTGCCAAATTCCCAGATTTAATCGTCCATGTGTGATAGGAATAGTCAGGCTTACTCCTGCAATAGTAGATTTGGCATGTGCTGGCATATCATCGTCACCTTCGAGTGTGTGTTCAAAATAGGGTTCACGTTCCCTTACTAATCGGTCAAATATATGTCCCATATCGGCTTGTACATCCGGGTCGGCATTTTCGTTGATGGTAAGGGCTGCTGAAGTATGTTTCAAAAACAAATGCAGCAAACCTGTTTCGGGCATAATAGGTAAATTACTAATTATTTCCTCAGTAATTAAATGAAATCCTCTACTATGAGAATGAAGTGTAAATTCAGTTTGAGAAAGCATAATGGTATAAATAAATAATTAGACTTAATAAATTGTCTGAATTTTAATGATGTATTATCATTTTATTTCGCCATTTCCAAAGAGTATTTCTTAAAACGACTGCCAACAAAGCACATATAACTAATCCCGCGCAAACTGAAGCACTGTACCATTTCAGCATTGTAATAGTTGAACCAAAGTTCACAATTGTTTCAGAAAGGATAGGGAATGAGGAAAGCATTAACCAGATATTTATATTTTCGGTATAATCGAGCAATACAACTCCAATAGGAAGCCAACACATCCACGCTGTGAGTTTACCCAATCGTCCCATGTTTTCTTGTAAATAACGTAAACTTAGTATAAGCAATGAACCATAGACTAAGGCATAGATTGAGTCAATAATCAATATTTCTTTGTAAAGTTTTATTCCGTCAGAACCTAAAACATTGAATAGTTGTGTGACATCGTTCAGGGTGTAAGACCAACGAATATCCAGACTTTCCAAACCTGCACTGGCTGTTTTTATGTCAAAATGAGGGAAAAGATATAATACAAAAATTAAATACACAACAGACAAAAAAACGATAACAGGAAATTTCGTAATTTTTTGGAGTGTTTTCATGATGGTGATTGTTACTACTTTCCGATACAGAATTTACCAAAGATATTTCCAAGTATCTCGTCGTTTGATATTTGTCCTGTAATTTCACCAAGGTAATGCATACACTCGCGAATATCTTGAGATAGAAAATCACCAGATATACCTGATTCTATTCCATCAATAACCCGACAAATAGCAGTATGTGCATGTTGAAGGGCTTCGTAGTGTCGCATATTACTCACCACCACATCACCAGGATTAATTTCTGGCAGTTGAGCGGCTATAATTAAGGCTTTTTTGAGTCCTTCTGTATTGATATGGTCGCGTGCAGAAATGTAAATTCGTTCACCCTCAAATTGCTCAAAGAGTAAACCGAGCACTTCGCGTTCATCTATCGCTATTTTATCAATTTTATTGAAAACCAAAATAATTTTTTTTCCTACTGCACGTTTGGCAATACGTTCAGTAAGCCATTCTATATGTTCGCTCAGTTGTGTGCAATCAACTATCCAGAGTACAATGGAAGCTTGTTCTATTTTTTTATAGGTTCGCTCAATACCCATACTTTCTATTTTATCTTTTGTGTCGCGTATGCCGGCAGTGTCGATAAAGCGAAAAGTGATACCGTCAATATTCACCGAATCTTCTATTACATCGCGGGTAGTACCATGAATTTCGGAAACTATGGCTTTTTCTTCATTCAACAGCACATTCAATAAAGTTGATTTTCCAACATTTGTCTCACCAACCAAAGCCACCGGAACGCCATTCTTCAATGCGTTTCCAACCCTGAATGAATCAGATAACTTTACTATCAATTGTTGAATGTCTGTTGCGAGAGTTTTCAGTTTTGTGCGGTCAGCAAATTCTACATCTTCTTCATTGAAATCCAGTTCCAGTTCCACCAGTGAAACAAAATCAAGTAATTGTGTGCGCAGTTTTGTCAATTCAGTGGAGAATCCACCACGCATTTGGTTTATTGCCATGCGATGCGAAGCAGCCGAGGTCGATGCAATTAAATCAGCCACTGCTTCGGCTTGGGATAAATCCATTTTTCCATTCAGAAATGCACGTTGGGTAAATTCACCGGGTTTGGCAAGTACACAACCTTGTTCCAATAGTAGTTGAAGTATTTGTTGTTGCACAAACAACGAACCGTGGCACGAAATTTCTACCACATCTTCACCTGTAAACGAATGAGGTGCACGAAAAACGGTTACCAATACTTCGTCAATCGTATCGCCTGCTGCATTCATTACACTTCCAAAAATCACTGTGTTAGCTTCTTGATGTAAAAGAGAGAACGCTTTTTTCCTGGTCGAAAAAATGGCGTTACTATGCTTCACAGCATCGTTTCCCGATACACGGATCACGGCAATTCCTCCCACGCCGGGGGCAGTTGAAATGGCAGTTATGGTGGTTGACATAGAAATAATTTTTAGGAAAGAACCCCAAATCCCTAAAGGGGAATAGAAATTACTTTCGTATCGATAAATATGAATGAAATCGTCGGAATAAATAAATATAACTTAATTTACCTTTAGGGGCTAGGGGTATTAAATTCTTTCCAGAACTGTCTTTACCAGTTTTTCAATGTAATTTTTGTAATCACTAATAGCTGCTTCGACTCGTCTGTTGGCAATTATACAACATACCGTCATAGCTTTATGTCCCATCAGTTTAGCAAGTCCTGCGATGGCTGAACCTTCCATTTCATAGTTGGTAATCTTATACTTACCGTATCGGAAACTTTCAATTTTGTCATTAATCTGCATATCGGCCAAATTGATTCGCAATACGCGTCCTTGTGGTCCGTAAAATCCATTAGCCGAAATGGTTACACCCCGAAGCATATCTTCTTTTCCAATTCGGTTAACTAGTTCCTTATCAGCATCTACTACATAAGGAGCAGCTAGTTGATGGTTCCATTGCAAATGTTTTTTCATCGCTTCCTCAAATTCCAGATCACTTACCGAATCGCGTCCGGCATAGAAATTTAACATGCCATCGAATCCGATTGATTTTTCGGAAATTAAAAAACTACCAAGGGGAATTTCAGGTTGCATTCCACCCGAAGTACCGATTCGGATGATGGTCAATTGACGAAAATTGGGTTTTTCTGTACGTTTATCCAAATCGATATTGGATAATGCATCCAATTCATTCATAACAATATCAATATTGTCGGTTCCGATTCCTGTAGAAATTACCGAAATCCGTTTTCCGTTATAAGTTCCTGTTATAGTGTTGAATTCACGGCTTGAAACCGAACATTCCTGCGTATCGAAATAAGCTGCAACCAATGCGACACGTCCTGGATCGCCCACCAAAATAACATTATCAGCCAGTTGCTCGGGTTTTAGGTGAAGATGAAAAATGCTTCCATCGCTATTTATAATCAATTCGGATGCAGGAAAATGTTTCATAATAATTAATGCATTAAATTTTGTATCTCAGTATAAAGGGAAAAGCTACAAATATACACTTTTTTAATTCATATTTCATTATTCAAAATGCATATTTTTCCCTGATTTTCTCATTTGAAAATTATTAAATTAATAAAATGGCACACTATCTCACTTCATTTATGCACTTTCTTACAAATGAAAATCGCTCATAATCATGGTGTACCAAGGTTTCATTCCAAAAAATCAAATCAATATCGATAGGAATAATACCGGTTACTTTGCTATCGGGTTTTCGTCCTAAATCACTTTCAATTTGTTTGAATATAGCTTTAGTTTTTTCAAAAGTTTCATCTGATAAAAGGTTGAGAGCTTCGTTTTGAAAATCCGAACAATATTGGACTCCAAAAGGTTTGGTAATAATACGGGAACTTTTCGCAACGATTTCAAAATAGGTTGCTAATTTTTCTTTTGCCAACGTAAGATTCAATTCTGCTTGCATATTACTTCCCAGCATGATAAGGACAGTGTTCATTTTTTGATATTTTAGTTGGAGCAGCCCATTGTGATTCGATTTCTTCAAGTATAAACAAAAAAAAAGCCGAAGTGTTGTTCTTCGGCTTTATATTTTTTAGTGTACGATATGTTAATAACGGTAATCTTTCAGTTGTTCCTGAAGTCTTTTGCGAGCCAAAAATATACGGCTTTTTACCGTTCCAATAGGCAAATTCATGGTTTGTGCAATTTCTTCATACTTAAACCCTTGAATATGCATAGAAAATGGAACACGATATTCATCGGCAAAAGCTGCAATACTATTGGTGATTTCGCGAATGGCATACGAACCTTCAGGACTGTCGAAGCCTGAATTTTGAGGTAAATTTAAGTGATGTAAGTCTTCAGTTCTGTCAACAACGGTTTGGTTACGTACAATTTTACGATAGTTGTTTATAAAGATATTCTTCATAATGGTTAATACCCAACCTTTAAAATTGACATTGTCAACAAACTTTTCTTGATTATCCAATACCTTTAAGGTAGTTTCCTGTAACAAGTCTTCTGCGTCATCACGGTTTAATGTAAGAGAGAAGGCGAAATTTCGCATATTACCTTGTAACGCTACTAATTCATTTTCAAACGGAACGTTTTTCATAATGCTATTGTTTTATGTGTGAATTATTTAACCTTAGTGAACGACACTAAGTTGGTTTTTTCATCTAAAACGAATTCTTTTTGAAAAATATTTCTGAAATAGAAACAAGTAAATGATTGTCAGTTGTCTATACTGAAGAATGAAAAACAAAGATCTCTTTCTAAAATATTAGTTTTAGATTTCGATACAAATATAGATGATATTTTTTATTCTATCGTATGTTTTACAAAAATATTTTATGAAAATGTGGATATTTTGTATTATTTGTACTATTGTAACAATTACAAATTAATATACTTCCATTATTACCGGATAAAAGCAGCTTTCTATAATTTTTCAATATATCTATAAAAGTAAATTTGAAATACAATATGGATTTATATTCAAAAAGATATTATACACTCGAAAGTAGCAAAAGTTTATACTATCCTTATTCATATGAACACATACGGAGGTGAAGTGCACTATGATGATTCAATTCTTACAAAGACATTAAATAGAACTGCCGGTATCTTTTTTCGTTAATAACAACGCAGCTTCAGCTGGTGCATTGATTGCTTTTGCGTAAGAAAAGATTTATATGCGACTTGGTGAAAGTGTCGGTGCAACAACGGTTGTGTACCAAAACGCTGAAAGAATTCCTGATAAATACCAGTCGTAAATGCTGTATCAAAGGTTAGTTATTTATGATTTACATTTCAAAATAGTATAATTAAAAGATATGTTTTTCAGCATGATACGATGATCTTACCAACGGCGCACTTTCCACATAGCGAAATCCTTTTTTGAGACCAATTTGTTTATATTCTTCAAATTTATCAGGTGTAATATATTCACTAACAGCAATGTTTAGTTGGGATGGTTGCATGTATTGTCCAATAGTCAAAATAGAGCAACCAGCAGCTAAGGCATCATCCATCAAAGCAAGTATTTCCTCTTCAGTTTCCCCTAATCCCAACATAATTCCGGTTTTCGTTACTACCTGTTGTGATGCAATATGTGCCAAAACAATCAAACTTGTATCGTATTTTGCTTTGGTACGTATTTCTGGAGTTAGCCGACGCACAGTTTCTAGATTATGCGAAATAATGTTTGGTTTTTCGGCAATAATTTGATTTATCAATGTTGTATTACCATCGAAATCAGGTATCAGAACTTCCAAGGTCGTATCAGGATTCAATGTTTTTATAGCATTGATAGTTGCAGCCCAATGCGCTGCACCTTGGTCTGGAAGATCATCACGGTCAACAGAAGTAACGACTGCGTGACGCAAATTCATTAAATGAATAGATTCAGCAACTTTTCCCGGTTCTTTTGGGTCAGTAGCAAGTGGACGACCGCTAATTACATTACAAAATGCACATGAACGCGTACATATTTCGCCCAAAATCATAAAAGTAGCTGTTCCTCTGTTCCAACATTCACTCATATTGGGGCATTTACCGCTCGCGCAAATAGTATGCAATCCATGTTCTTTTACGATTTTATTAACGTTTACAAATTGTTCGTTGCTTTGCAGTTTGGTTTTTAGCCACTCGGGTTTGCGGAGATATGTCATGGTGAATTTTTTTAAGTTTAAGGGGACAAAGGTAAGTATAATGCGTCAATTTGCCAATCTGATAATTTGCGTATCTAAAAATTTATTAAATAGCAAGTTCGTACAAAAAAAACTAAGTTAAGTTTAAGAATACTTTCTGGATACCATTTTCATTTATATTTGATGAATATTATTTGCAAAAAAAGTTTTGTTTTGATAATTTGTAATAAAACATGTATATTTGTATGCTAAAGTATTTGCAACAAAAAAAAAGTAACATTCTACAGTTTAAGTAACATCAACCTAATTACCTTTAGCGGGTTTTAAACAGTCGTTATTATTTTATTTAACAAACTATCTATGAGAAGAATTTTATATTTACTTTTTGTGTTTCTTGTCTCAAGCAATTTTATTTTCGGACAATTTTCACTGTTCGGACCAAGTCCTTTAAAGCTGATTGAAAAAGGGGAATTTGCTGAGGCCGAGAAAAGAATTAATAAGGAATTGACGAAAACACCCGATGATATTGAACCCAACTATGCTATGTCAATGTTGTTACTAAAACGTGGTTATACTGGCTATAATACCGAAAAATCGTATGAGTATTTAACGAAATGCATTAAACTTTTTGGAAATATTAAAGAGGAACGTGAACTGAAAAAGTTAAACAAAATTCCCATTAATCAAACAGTATTTCAAAACTATACAGATACGATTTGCCGACTGGCACTAGAAGATGCTATAGCCAAAAACAATGTGGAAACGTACGAAAGATATATAGAGTTTTACCTTACCGGTCCCGATAATTATAAGAAAAAAGTTATAGAAAGCAGGGATGTAGCTGCCTACAAAATTGCTTGCGAAAAAAATACATTGGAATCGTACGAGCATTTTATTTCGAGATATCCTGACGCAATCCAAAATTCAGATGCCATTCTAAAACGAAATGCATCGGCCTATCAAAAGGCAAGAACCGCTGATAATATTGACGCTTATAAGGACTTTGTGATAAGATATCCCAGTGCAAATGAAGTTACTCTTGCCTGGGACAGAATTCATGAATTGGCCTTTAATCAGGCTGAAAAAGATAATACTTCCATCTCCTATAAAAAGTTTATTGATGATTATCCCTATAGCAAGCAATATTCTAAAGCATTTAGTGCTTTTGAGAAAAGGCAATACATCGAAACTGTAACAACAGGCGACTGGAATAACTACCGCTTGTTTATCGAAAAATTTCCCAATAACTCATTGAAACCAGTTGCACAAGACAGTATTTATTCAATTGGCATGAAGACTGAGAATCTCGATATTTTAAGATATTGTCTGGATCATTTTATTGGAATTAAAAGAGACAACGCCCTTTTACTTTATCATGATATATTTACAATTGATGGTGAGAAGCAGACTTTGGATATGTTTTACTCAAAATATCAAGATGATATGTTGAATCAAGTAAAACAGAAAGATTATGAATTGGCAATTCTTGGCAGTGAATTAATGCTTCAAATGCCATACAAAATATCCGATTTTCCTAAATATGATCAGTATATTCGGTTGGCAGCACCCCGCGAAAAAGCATTTATGGCTTTGCAAAAAATGATTTCACCTGATATCGAATCAAAAAACAATCAAGCGGCTATAACAAAGATATTAACTTACATAAGTTTTTTTGGAACGAAGAACAAGAAATTGCTGGACTTAATTTCATTTCTTGAAATGAAGTAGGAACTTTTATATAGATAAAAAACGCCCAACTTTGCTCAAGTTGGGCGTTTTTGTGACCATTAATCTGCATAACAGAAGATATAACATATCAGAATTTATTTTTTATTCGTTCTCAACCAATCGTTATACTCATATGATATTTTAAATATATCTTTACTCGTATATATACCCTTTTCTATCTTTTCACACAAGGTCTGATCATCGCTGAAAAAGTCTCCAACCCGCGTTTTAAAGGGGTAGAATTTGTCAAACGATACCAAAATATATTCTCCATTCGATTTTTCGTACATGATTTGTTTATCTACTCCGCTTCCGGTATTGCTTGTAAAGTAACGATTGTGTAAATAAACTTTCAAGCTATCGTAAATCAATAAACGCACAAATACCCAACCGTTTTTTAATTCTTTCGGTAGAAAAGTAAGGCTGTCAAGCATAAAATACTTTACTTCCTGAGGTTCATAAGCCGTTTTTTTTGAGCTTATGGGATCGATATATACCAGCATGCGATAATTCTGTTCACAATCATTGAATTCAAAACCTCCTGTTAAAGTATCTCTGTTGTTCAGAATTGCAAACCCTGCTTTGTATTTCACATTTAACAACTTATCTAACTTTTGTCCATGAGTGTTCAAGTTAATAAGCATGATAAATGATAAAAGGATGAATTGATATTTACACATATTTCTGTAATTTGAATGTTAAAGTAAACAAAATCAATATACAATGAAAAATGAAACAGAAACTTTCTAATAGCAGATTTAGAAACTGCATCTGTGAGAATATTGATAATAAAAACCTACTCTTTGTTTTTGTTAGTCAGGGCAAAAATATAGAAGAGATTCAGTCCAATAGATAATCCATACAAAACGCCTTTAATGAAATCGATAAAAGTACCATCATCCATATATTTATCCATTAAAACTGCGATAGCAAGACAAATCATTCCAACGGGCATATACAATGATCGAGAAAAATCCTTTTTCATAATAAATGATGATAAATGGTTATTTATTGAAATTGAAATTATTCTGCAAAGAAAAGTATTATTTATATAATAACAAAATAAGATGCCGGTTATTTGATAAAGATGAAGTATTTATCTGAGAATAATTAGTGAGTAGATCCTAAATTTACTGCAGGAGCAGTATTCACCATCCAACTGGAAAAGATATTCACATAATTCCAGAATGAAAGAATCAGATTTTCTGGTATTTGTAGTTCGAGCAGTGCTTGTTTATAACAATTAAGCCAAACCAAACGACCCTCGGGGGTAATCGAAAAGGTGGAATGACGGTTGATTAATTTCGGACTGCCGCGATGTTGATTAAAATAATCGGGACCCCCGCAAATTTGAACCATAAAATCGGCCGAACGTATCTTTGCTAACTCAAATTCTGCATCTTCAATCGGAAATAAACCTTGAATTGAACTTACCCGAAGTAAATCATAATGTCTGCTTACCATCTTTCGAATACCTTCTTCTCCAAGGGCTTTGTAAAATGCAGGGTCGGGACGGGTTACTTCAGGACGGTCGCCAAATTTATATGTATTAATCAGAAAATCCATTTTTTATTTGTTTTTTAGTTGAAATCGTTTATAATCTTTTATACAACTAAATAACGCCGGAAGTGCAGGTTTTGTTTCAGAAAAAAGGAAAGCAAAGTTAAAGGCTCTGTCATAACTTTTTGTAAATATAATGTTCAGCCTTCCACACGAAAGTTTACTTTAAACAGGTCATGATTTTATTGTACAATAATTTTTCGTCAATAGGTTTGGATATATAATCATTCATGCCAACTGCTTTGCATTTATCCACATCCACCGTGGTAACATCTGCAGTAAGGGCGATAATAGGGATTTGAGAATTCATTATATCACGAATATAAGCAGTTGCTTCAAAACCGTTCATAATAGGCATTTGCAAATCCATCAAAACAATATCATAGGTATTTTTTTGGAGGTTTTCAATGGCCATTTTTCCATTGTCGACAATATCGATGACAAAGCCAAATTCTAATAATATTATTTTTATTAAAAGTTGATTCAGTGACATATCTTCAACAACCAATACTTTTACGTTTTTAAGTTTCGTTTTCACCACCATGTCCTTATGAACAGGTTCCAGTCCCTTAACAATTTTTATTTCTGTTTGTAAGTCTGTTTTCTCAAAAGTCAATACAAAACCAAAAGTAGAACCTTTCCCATATTCGCTATTCACGATGATAGTTCCACCCTGAAGCTCTACAAGTTGTTTCACAATGGCAAGTCCTAATCCTGATCCGCCGAATAAACTGCTGGTCTCAAAGTCAGCTTGTTCAAAATTATTGAAAATATGTTCCAGTCTGTCTTTGCGAATACCAATACCTGTATCTGTTACGGTAAATTCGATACTTACTTTTTTAGCATTCTCTTTCAAAAGGCTAACACTCACGGTAATGTTACCATTCATTGTAAACTTAACGGCATTACTTAACAGATTTAGAATTATCTGACGCAGCCGCATCGCGTCGCCGAGTATTAATTGAGGAATATTAGAATCATATTCATAAATTAATTCCAGATTTTTTTCCTTGATTTTTGTTTCGAATAACAGAAGTACCATAGAAAGGGAAACGGATAAATCAAAAGGCGCTTTCACAAAGGTCATCTTTCCGGCATCTACTTTAGCAAGGTCGAGTATATCATTAATCAGAACTATCAAAGCATCTCCCGAAATTTTAATGGCATTGATATATTCAATTTGAGATTCATCTAAATTTGTTTTTAATACCACATTTGTAAACCCGATAATGGCATTCATTGGTGTACGGATTTCGTGGCTCATATTGGACAAAAATTGCTGTTTTGCTTTTACAGCTACTTCGGCAATCTGTTTTTCGCGTTCAGCATTCTCTTTTTCAACTATCAATTCATTTTGTGCAATTATTTGTGCAGTTACGTCATACGCAATAACGGTGACACCCGAAATCGTTTCGTCAGCTTCGCGATAGGGTTGGTACACAAAATTGTAATAGGCATCCTCCAGTTTACCCCTGCGTTTTATCTGTGTCTGGAGTTTGTAACCGTAATAAGGTTCGCCGGTGGTATAAACTTTATCAAGTGATAAGAAGAATGTGCGGTCTTTATACTCGGGTAAGATCTGCATGAGCGATTTCCCTTCAACATTTCTCCCTTTACCCAACATTAACTTAATACTTTTATTTGCAAGGGATATCACCATGTCTTTACCCTTAAGTATGGCAATGGCAAAAGGAGATTGAAGCAACATCATATTATATCGTTTATTGCTTTCTTCAATTTGCTTCAGTTCTTTTTTCTCAACTTCAAGCTGTCTTTCTAATGCTTTTTTTTCTTTCTCCTTAAGTTCAATTGCTAACCTTTTTACTTCAGTAATATCAGAAATAGTAAGAACTATTAATTCTTCGTTTTGACTTGGTTGAACGATGCGATGTGCATTGAGGAGCATCGTTTTGTGACCAATAACCGGAAAAGTATGTTCCACTTCAAAATCGTGGAAGTGGATGTTTTTTGAAATGATATCCTCAATTAGTTCGCGCAGACGCAGAATATTCCATTGATTATTGCCCAATTTATACAATGATAATCCTATACTTTCTTTTTCGGTGACATGAAATGTTTTACAGAAGGATATGTTGGCAGATATAATCCGAATGTGTTTGTCGAGAATGAGCATAGGCTCATGAACGGTGTCGAGAATAATCTGATGATAATTATTTAATTCTTCAATTTGCTGAATGCGGGCGTTCATTTCCTGATTGCTGGTGACAAGTTCTTCGTTAGTCGATTCGATTTCTTCTTTCGATGTTTCCAGCTCTTCGTTTAAGCTCTGCAATTCTTCGTTACTCGAAACAATTTCTTCGTTGGCGCTCTGCAATTCTTCGTTAACAGCTTCCTGATCGTGTGTTATGGAACCCATATCATAGCGGGCTGCAGCAAGTTCTTCTTCTAGTTTTTTTATCCTGCGGTCTTTAGCAATGGTACTATTTTTTTTGCCTTGCGTTGGGTTTTCCCCTAATTCCATCTGGTGTCCGCTGAAAACTACAACCAACAATGGCTCTTCACCTTCTACTTTGAGAGGTGTCACTTCAATATTCACTATTTGTATGGTATTCCCGTCTAAATCACGATTCATCTCAATGCCCATTTTATGCACTGTTTGTTTTGTTTTGATGGCATGATGAATAGCATTGCGCAGTTCGAAAGTAATTTCGATATGTGCCATCCTTAAAATATTAAAACTGGCTCTGCCCGATGTGTGTTGGAGATATAGCGAAGTTGAACCCCTGAACTGAAGAATTTCTAAATCGTAATTGATAATAACACTCGCCGGCACATATTGCGAGAGCAAAATAGCATCAAAAGCACTGTCGAGATTGCCATTGGCCGATGTGGGTAACTTTCTAATGTTTGCTGTGCTGTTGATGTTTTTTTCCGGTAAAGTTGGATTTGTCTGTCTAACAGTTGGGTGTGAAATTCGTGGTACTAATTCAGGTATTTTGTAAGTACCCGAATTTTTTTTGCGGGTATAAATTTTAAACTTTTTATCAAGAGAAGTAAAAAGTTGTACGGACGCTCCAACAGTTTCTGATTTGCCGAGCATCAGGTATCCACCCTCATTCAAGGCATAATGAAAGGTTGAAATGGCTTTTTTCTGCGCCGAAGTATCAAGATAGATAAGAAAGTTACGGCAACTGATAAAATCCATACGTGAAAAAGGAGGATCGCTCAAAATATTGTGTTGTGCAAAAACACATACATCGCGAACTTCTTTAGAAATACGGTATTTTTCCTTCGATTTTATAAAAAAATGCAGAAGGCGTTTAGGTGAAACATTTTTAAGCTGGTGTGAAGTATATTCTCCAAGGCGGGCTTCTGCAATTGCCTCCTGACTCAGGTCGGTAGCAAAAATCTGAAAAGGGATGTTGATGTTTTTTTTCTCTTTCATTTCGAGCAACAACATGGCAATGGAATAAACTTCTTCACCCGTGGCACAGGCAGCTACCCATATACGCAATGTTTCGCCCGGTGCTTTGTTTTTAATCAATCGGGGTAGCAAGGTGTTTTTTAAAAGCAGGAAGGCATCTGTATCTCTGAAAAAATCGGTGACATTAATCAGTAAATCATGATATAGTAAATCTGTTTCATTATTTTTTTGTAGTATTAAATCTGCGTATTGCTTTAGGGTTTTTACTTTATTTATCATCATTCGGCGAATCATTCGCCGCTTGATGGTGTTCATTTTATAATGGCTGAAATCAACATTTTTATCTTTCAGTAAAATCTGAAGAATTTTTTTTAATTGGGGATTGTTGTTTTCAATTTCATCTTCCGGTGCAATTTTTACTTTACTTAGTCTTACCAACGGATGTTTGCTCATCCAGTTTAACTTTTTGGCAATTTCTTTTGGTGATAAAATAAAATCAACAACGCCTTTGGCAATAGCTGATTGAGGCATGCTACTGAACTTTGCGGAATCATCCTGAGCAAAAGTTATTCCTCCTGCCTGCTTTATTTCTTTCAACCCACGTGTGCCATCACTGGCACTGCCCGATAGCACTATACCGATAACATTTTCCTTATGCGTCTCGGCTAAAGAAGAGAAAAGAACATCTATGGATAGGTTAGAGGTGCTATTAATGGAACGGGGAATTAATTGTATATGTCCATCAATTACCTCAATTTCTTTGTTGTACGGAATCACATACACATTATTGGGCTCCATTTTCTCCATGTCATCTATGTCCTGTACTGCCATTTTGGTTACCTTCGATAAAAGCGGAGTAAGCATACTTTTGTGGTCGGGGCTGAGATGTTGCACATAAATATATGCCATACCAGTGGTAGGCGAAAGATTTTCCAAAAGTTGCGTAATAGCTTCCAGTCCCCCTGCAGAAGCACCAATGGCAACCACTGTAAAAGGATTATTAGCCTTAGTATCTGCTTCAGAGGAAGCGATTTGACTTTGTATGTCCTCAGTCTTCTGTTTTGCCTCTCCCTTAACGCTGGTGCGCGATTTGGTCGGAGTTTCTTTTTCAGAAAGAGACTTTTTTTTACTTGTCAAAGAAGTAGATTCCATTTGTTTGAGTATTTATTTTACTAAAAATAGTATTGAGCACTCGATATAATTCCTTATAAATATAAGTATTGTAAATTGTAGTAATAAAAAATCGAATGAGCTATTATTAATTCTAATTTGAAAATGGAAATATCTCTATCAATATAACCACTTTAGGTCACATTTGTTTATATTCGATAAGAAAAAACAAAAAAATATTCGTGTTTTTTCTATTACTGCTGTGAATAGGATTGATTTTTATATATATAAGAAACAAAGGTAAACTATTTTAATTGCAGGTTAGCATAGATAGTGATAAATAAATATATTACTGCAAATAAGATATCTATTTTTGAAGTAAAGGTATAAAAAAGCCACAGAGATTAGCTGTGGCTTATGATTTCTCCAAATGGCTATCGGAAACTTATCCACTCAGTATATTTCTCCAAAACACTTGTCGGGGACTTATATACTCAGTATATTTCTCCAAAACGATTGTCCGGGACAAATAACTTAATGCAAAAACCAAAAGTCAATACGTAAAGAATAATCATATAATACTAATCAAAATCCTCCTCCAGCTGGCGGTACCGATAGCTATCGGCATGGAGGTCATAAATAATAGAAATCAATTTTTAACCATGTCTAAAGCAGATAAGCAATTCTTATTAATTGAAGAATGATTCAACTTTTCGAATAGCAGATGAAACACAAAAAACGATGACATGATCTTCAGGTATTATTTCGGTATATCCGTATACAATAATTCCAACACCATCACGTACTATTCCTCCAATATTTACATCGTCAGGTAAATTGATGTCTTTTATTTGTGACTTTGTAATTTTGGAACCTGCTTTAGCTACAAACTCAACCACTTCGGCATCCGCGGAAGTCAGGCTTCTCACATTCAATACATCAGCATCGAGTGTAAGCTGATAAATATAGCTGGCAGCTATCATCTTTTTATTGATAACTGTACCAATATCCAAACTTTCTGCCAATAAAATATAGTCTATGTTTTCCACTTCAGCCACTGTCTTTATAACTCCCAAACGTTTGGCAGCCAGACAGGCTAAAATATTGGCTTCCGAATTAGCAGTAACAGCTACAAAAGCATCCATTTCCTCTATTCCCTCTTCTTTTAATACCTCAATGTTCCGCCCATCGCAATTGATAATGAGTGAATTGTTTAGTTTTTCGGCTAAAACATAACTTTTATCTCTGTCACGTTCAAGGACTTTTGTATTTATAGTACTCGGTAAGTATTGTATGGTTTTTTGCCCTATACGACTTCCACCCATAAGCATTACATTTTTAATAATATGTTCTACTTTGCCGGCTTGTGTCTTAACAAATTCAAGATTTTCGGGAGTGGTAATAAAATAGACAATATCATTTGCAAGAATTTCGTCAGATCCTTTCGGAATAATAGTTTTATTCTTCCTATTGATGGCCACAACACGGAATTTTCCATGATCGAAAACACCGGTACTGAATTTCTGGTTTATAATCTCTGCATTTTCACGAACTTTTATTCCTAAAAGTATCAAGGCATTATTACCAAAACTTAAGTTTTGACGCAACCAGTTTGTTTTCAGCGATTCTACGATTTCTTGTGCTGCCAGCATTTCGGGATAAATCAAATAGTTCACGCCTAATTTTTCGAAAAATTCTTTATTTTTCGGCTGTAAGTACTCATAATTATCTATCCTTGCCAAAGTACGTTTTGCACCCAAATTATTGGCAAGCATACAAGCCGTCATGTTTACGCTTTCGGAAGGTGTAACGGCGATAAATAAATCTACATTTTCGACTTTGACCTCTTTCAAATCTTTGATAGAGGTAGCAAAACCTTCGTAAGTCAATAGATCATAACTTGCTTCAAGATCTTTCAAGCGTGATGGATCTTCGTCCAGCAACGTAATTTCCATGTTTTCGCGTGCCAACATTTTGGCTAAGAATGTGCCTACTTCACCGGCACCGGCAATAATTATTCTCATAGTTTTTAATATTTAATTTAGAAAGTTGTTCCAAATTGATTAAAAGTTATTAGGACTTCAATACTGAACTCTTCAAACCCACAATATTCAATTTTTTCAAACTACTAGCAATTCCTTCAGCGTCCAATCCTAACATATTATAAAGTTCTTCGGGTGTTCCATGTTCTACAAAAGTATCTTTTATTCCGAGTCGTTTTACTTGAATATTGTATCCGTTGTCTGCCATAAACTCCAACACAGCACTTCCGAATCCGCCTTGAATCACTCCATCTTCAATTGTAACTATTTGTTTGAATTTTTTTGCTATTTCGTGTAACATTGATTCATCCAATGGTTTCAGAAAGCGTAAGTCGTAATGTGCAATTGAAATTTTCTGTTCTGTCTCTATTTGTTCTATGGCTTTATGTGCATTGTTTGCAATACTTCCTATCGTTAATACAGCCAAATCTGTTCCTTCTTTCAAACATTCACCTTTCCCTATTTGAAGTATTTTCATTGGCTTTTTCCAGTCAACAATAAATCCTTTTCCGCGAGGATAACGAATTACAAAGGGTCCCATATTAGGTTGTTGAGCGGTAAACATCAAATTCCTCAATTCAATTTCGTTTCGTGGAGCCGAAATAGTCAGGTGTGGTATACAGCGCATATAGGCTAAATCGAATATGCCGTGATGCGTTGCACCATCGGAACCAACAATTCCAGCTCTGTCTAAACACATTATCACATTCAATTCCTGCAAAGCCACATCGTGAATCACATTATCGTAAGCCCTTTGCATAAACGACGAGTATATATTACAAAATGGCATCATACCTTCTTTAGCCAATCCCGCCGAAAAGGTAACTGCATGACCTTCAGCAATCCCTACATCGAAAACACGCTCTGGAAGCTCTTTTTGCATAATATTCATGCAGCATCCCGACGGCATGGCAGGCGTAATAGCTACAATTTTTTCGTTTTCAAGTGCCAATTCAAGCAATGTTTCTCCAAACACATCCTGAAAAAGTGGAGGAGTTGGTTCAAATGTACTTGATATCTTTCGTACACCGGTTACAACATTAAATTTCCCGGGGGCATGCCATTCGGTAACTGATTTCTCGGCAGGTTCATATCCTTTCCCTTTTGTCGTAATGCAATGAAGTACTTTGGGTCCTTTAAAATCTTTTATATCCGATAATATCCGAACCAATCCATCCACATCATGACCATCAACCGGACCAAAATAGCGGATATTGAGTCCTTCAAAAATATTGGTTTGTCTTGTTAATGTTGCTTTTATACTATTATTGAATTGAATAATTCTTTTTTTATTATCATCATTAATTATATTCCAACTTTTCAACAGGTTGAAAGCTTTGTAACGAATTTTGTTGTAGGTTTTCGAAGTAGTAATATCAACCAAATATTGGGTAAAACCACCAGGAATAGGGTCAATTGCCATCTGGTTATCGTTCAGAATAATCAGTAGATTGTTTTTATCCATTGACGCATTATTCAATCCTTCGAAAGCTAAACCCCCCGTCATGGCTCCATCGCCGATTACCGCCACCACATTTCGGTTTTTCTCATCTTTTAATAAAGATGCCACCGACATACCCAGAGCCGCTGAGATGGCAGTTGAAGAGTGTCCTACACCAAAAGCATCATATTCACTTTCTTTAGGTGTAGGAAAACCACATAAACCTTTAAATTGACGATTGGTATGAAAGAGATCACGTCGACCGGTTAGTATTTTATGACCGTAGGCTTGATGACCAACATCCCATACAATGCGGTCGTAAGGCGTATTGAAAACATAATGAAGCGCTACGGTAAGTTCCACAACGCCCAAATTAGAACCTAGATGTCCGGGGTTTTGTGAAACTTCATCGATTATAAATTGGCGCAACTCACCACATACCGCGGTGAGATTATTCTTATTAACAGCTTTTAAATCAACCGGAGAGTTGATTTTATTGATATATTGATAGGTTCTTTTTTCCATGTTATAGTACAAATTGCCTGCAAAAATAATACAAATTTGTTGGCATTATTCATTTTGTCAGGCTTATATTTAAGTGGCTTGTGTTTTTTATAAAACACATTCCTAAAGAAATTGCTCATAAATGGCTGAAAAATGATTTTTCCACATATATATAGCCAGATTCCTTACAAATCGAACAAAAATAACATTTTTTTCTTCCAAACTATTTGTTGAATCAAATTCTTACCTTATCTTTGCTGCCGAAATAAATACGATATGATTTCTCAACCTATTTATAATATTCTCGTACTCGTCGTGTTACTTTTGGTCAAAAATCAGAAGTGAGGATGGTTACGTTGTAAAAATGTATGTGAACATACAAAAAAACCTTTCTCACCATAACGGAGAAAGGTTTTTTATTTAGACCCCCAACCTCATAATGGGGGTTATAAGAGATTTAGTAGCCAAAATTGGAAATTGAATAATTGAAAATTAATAGATTATGAAAATAGATTTACGCAGTTTAACCACAACTGGCGGTCGTAGGATGGCCGGAGCACGTTCTCTCTGGCGTGCAAATGGAATGACTGATAAGCAAATGGGAAAACCGATCATTGCTGTTGTTAATTCATTTACACAGTTTGTTCCGGGTCACGTTCACTTACACGAAATTGGTCAAAAGGTTAAGGCTGAAATAGAAAAACTCGGTTGCTTTGCCGCCGAATTTAATACAATTGCCATTGACGATGGAATCGCCATGGGACACGATGGAATGCTTTATTCATTGCCTTCGCGAGACTTAATTGCCGATAGCGTTGAGTATATGGTAAATGCGCACAGAGCAGATGCCATGATTTGTATCAGCAATTGCGATAAAATTACGCCGGGCATGCTTATGGCTGCCATGCGATTGAATATTCCCTGTGTTTTTGTTTCGGGTGGACCAATGGAAGCCGGTGAGTTAGATGGAAAACAGCTTGATTTGGTTGACGCCATGGTACAATCGGCCGACGAAAGTGTGTCCGATGAACAAGTCAAGAAAATAGAGAATGCCGCTTGTCCAACCTGCGGTTCTTGTTCAGGTATGTTTACTGCCAATTCCATGAACTGTCTGAACGAAGCTATCGGTTTGGCTTTACCCGGAAACGGAACTATTGTTGCAACTCATGCTAACCGTGAACAACTCTTTATTGATGCAGCGAAATTGATAGTTGAAAATGCCAATAAATATTACTTTGAAGGTGACGACACAGTTTTACCCCGCACCATTGCTACACGTGAAGCTTTTCTCAATGCAATGACTTTGGATATTGCCATGGGAGGTTCTACCAATACCGTTCTTCATATTTTAGCCATTGCACACGAAGCGGAAGTTGAGTTAACGATGGACGATATGGATAATCTATCGCGTCGTACACCATGTTTGTGCAAAGTAGCTCCAAATTCTCCAAAATATCATATCCAGGATGTAAATCGTGCCGGTGGAATTCTTGGAATCCTGGCAGAACTCAGCAAAGGTGGCTTACTCAATAAATCTGTTCATCGTGTTGATGGAATGACTTTGGGAGAAGCCGTTGAAAAATTTGACATCACTGCCTCAACTGTTACAGCCGAAGCAATAGAAAAATATAAAAGTGCGCCTGCTCACCGTTTCAATCTGGTGATGGGTTCACAAAATACACAATATCCTGTGCTTGATACCGATCGAGTCAGTGGTTGTATACGCAGTGTTGAACATGCTTATACAAAAGAAGGCGGACTTGGCATACTGAAAGGGAACATTGCAGCCGATGGATGTGTTATTAAAACCGCCGGAGTGGATGAAAGCATTTGGAGGTTCAGCGGACCAGCCAAAGTGTTCACTTCACAAGATAGTGCTTGCGTTGGTATTCTCAGTGGAAAAGTGGTTTCGGGTGATGTAGTGGTGATTACCTACGAAGGTCCAAAAGGTGGTCCTGGTATGCAAGAAATGCTTTATCCTACTTCTTATATTAAATCGAAACACTTAGGTGATAAATGTGCTTTGATTACCGATGGACGTTTTTCAGGAGGAACATCCGGATTATCAATCGGCCACGTTTCACCGGAAGCTGCTGCCGGCGGCAATATCGGATTGATTCAGGATGGAGATATTATTGAAATAGATATTGTAAATCGTTCAATAAATGTTAAGCTGAGCGATGAAGAATTATTACAACGCCGTCAGGTGGAAGAAGCACGTGGAAAGGATGCTTTTAAACCTAAAGATAGAAATCGAGTCGTCTCCAAAGCCCTGCGGGCTTACGCCAGTCTGGTAAGTTCTGCTGATAAAGGGGCAGTGAGAATGATTGATTGACCCCTAAATCCCCTAAATGGGACTTTTAGAAGGTTAAACTTTTTTGAGAATTTTGTTATTAGTGAATAACTTATTAGCTTCACTCTTTAAGTCCCTTTAGGGGATTTAGGGGTCGTAAAATATTATGGAAACAAAAACTAAAATTACAGGAGCCGAAGCGTTTATTCGTTCTATGTTGTACGAAGGCGTAGATACCATATTCGGTTATCCTGGCGGTGCGATTATGCCCGTTTTCGATGCTTTATACGATTTTGATAAACATGTAAATCATATATTAACCCGTCATGAACAAGGTGCAACACATGCTGCCCAAGGTTATGCACGTGTTTCGGGAAAAGTAGGTGTCTGTTTGGTTACTTCGGGACCGGCTGCCACCAATGCAATTACCGGAATTGGTGATGCCATGATGGATAGTACGCCTATGGTGGTTATTACCGGACAGGTAGGTGCTCATTTGTTGGGAACTGATGCTTTTCAGGAAATTGATGTAGTAGGTATCACACAACCAATAACCAAATGGTCGTACCAGATTCGACGTGGTGAAGATGTTGCCTGGGCTGTTGCCCGTGCTTTTTATATTGCGCGCACTGGTCGTCCGGGTCCGGTAGTTCTCGATTTTACTAAAAATGCACAGTTGGAAAAAATTGATTTCGATTACAAACCTTGCACATATATACGCAGTTATTTACCTATTCCTGAAATTAATCCGGCGCAAATTGATGCAGCAGCCCAATTGATTAATCAGGCAAAAAAACCATTCGCTTTAGTTGGTCAGGGAGTGGTATTGGCAGGTGCCGAAAAAGAATTGAAAGAACTGCTGGAAAAAGCGAATATCCCGGCTGCCTGGACTTTACTGGGAGCGTCAGCCATGGCTTCTGATTTTCCATTAAATAAAGGTTTTTTAGGTATGCATGGCAATGTAGGACCCAATATGAAAACAAACGAATGCGATGTGTTGATTGCTATTGGTATGCGATTCGATGACCGGGTAACAGGCGATTTGAGTCGGTATGCCAAACAGGCTAAGATAATTCATTTGGATATTGATCCTTCAGAAATAGGTAAAAACGTAAAAGTTGAAGCTCCCGTTTTGGGTACAGCCAAAGAAACATTGGCTGCTTTAATCGAGAAAGTACAACCTGCTAATCATAGCGAATGGATAGATTCATTTAAAGAATACGATGATAGTGAATTTGAAAAAGTAATCCAAAAAGAAGTTCATCCTACATCGGGTGAAATAACTATGGGTGAAGTAATTCACAGAGTCACTGTAGCTACAGATAATAAAGCCATTCTGGTAACCGACGTGGGTCAAAACCAAATGATGGCTGCACGCTATTTTAAGTTTTCTGAAACACGAAGTATGGTTACTTCCGGTGGCTTGGGAACGATGGGATTTGGAATTCCTGCCGCCATGGGTGCTAAAATGGGTGCTCCTGAGCGCACTGTTTGCATGTTTAGTGGTGACGGTGGTTTTCAAATGACCATTCAGGAATTGGGAACCATTATGCAAGAGCAAATTGGTGTGAAAATGATTATTCTTAACAATCATTTCCTGGGGATGGTGCGCCAATGGCAGGAAATGTTTTTCGAAGAACGTTATTCGTTTACCAAAATGCAAAACCCAGATTTTATTGCCATTGCAAAAGCATATAAAATTGATGGAACTGAAGTGCATGTTCGTGAAGAACTCGACGCTGCAATTGCAGATATGTTGAAAGACGATAAACCGTACTTATTGGTAGTGAACGTTGAAATGAAAGGCATGGTATATCCTATGATTCCTACCGGAGCCTCTGTTAGTAACATTTTATTGGGAGACTAAATAAATTTACAATTTTATCATTTACAATTTACAATTCAACTGAAGATTTGAAATTGATGAATTGAAAATTAAGAAATCATTATGGAAAATATTTTATATACCATTACAGTTTTTTCTGAAAACACGGTTGGTTTGCTTGGTCAAATAACCATTATTTTCACACGTAGGGGTTTAAATATCGAAACACTTTCGGTTTCACCTTCGGCCATTAAAGGCATTCATAAGTTTACCATCACCCTTTTCACTACGCATGATATGGTGGTGAAAGTGGTGCAACAAATTGACAAACGTGTCGATATTCTGAAAGCCTATTTTAATACGGATGATGAACTAGTATTTCAGGAAATAGCCTTGTACAAGTTAGCCACAGATAAACTTCTGTTAAGAGGAAGCATAGAGGATTTGATTCGTAAATACCATATCCGGATTATGGAAATGAATGAAAACTTTATAGTGTTTCAAAAAGCGGGACATTATGATGAAACCCAACAATTGTTCGACGAGCTGAGTAATACGGTAGGAGTATTACAGTTTATCCGATCAGGACGTGTGGCAATTACTAAATCGAAAGTGGAACGACTGAGTGATATGCTCGAAGGTATGCGTAAATTTGAAATAAACGAATAAGAAATGACTTTAAAAAAACGGTCATATTCTTTTCAGATACAACCACAATACGTCGATTTTCAGTTTCGTGTTACTATGGCGGCCCTAGGTGATATATTGCTTACAGCAGCAGGTTTTAATGCAGATGATAATGGTTTCGGATTGCGGCGGTTGCATGAATTAGATTATGCCTAGGTGCTTTCACGACTGGCAATTGAGATGAAACAATTTCCCGAACAATATGAAAAAATTGAGGTGGAGACCTGGATTGAGGAAGTAGGACGTGTAAGTACCACACGAAATTTCTGTATCCGTAACGAGAAAAACGAAATAATCGGTAATGCCTGTTCTAACTGGGTGATGCTCGATATGAAAACCAGACGGGCTAAAGATTTAATGACTCTTGATGGTATTCATGAGTTTGCTTCGGGAGATATTGGTTTGATTCAAAAACCGATCAAGTTAGGCTCAATTGATGGGGAAGATTACGATGCTTTTAAAGTAAAATATAGCGATATAGATATTAACGGGCATGTCAACAGTATCCGCTACATTCAATGGATCAGCGATTGCTTTTCGTTGGATTGTTATCGCAAATATCAGGTGAAACGTTTCGAAATTAATTATGTAAACGAAATGCTTTTCAATGACTTTGTAGAAATTATAGGTCATGAAATTGAATCAGGTGATTTCCGTTTCGAAATTCGTAAAGAAGATAAAATTGCCTGTAGGGCAAGAGTCGTATTCTAAAAAATCCAACTTTTCCAAAGATCCAAAGTTTCAAACTTTGGGAAAATTTAAAGAAAAATTTAAACAACTAGTATAAACCAAATTGGTAATGCTCAACAAATAAGTTTTATAGTTTATTTTAGAGCTTTAAAATTCAAAAAAAATGGCAAATTATTTTAGCTCACTTCCTCACCGCCTGAAAGTTCAGGAACTTGGAAAATGTGATTTTATGCAAAGCAGCGAATTCGCTGATGGTGTCAAAAAACTTATTGGAAAGAAAGTCGTTGTCGTAGGATGCGGTGCTCAAGGTTTAGCTCAGGGTCTTAACATGCGCGATAGTGGTCTTGATATTTCTTATGCTTTGCGTAAGGATTCAATTGTTAAGAAAAAAGTTTCTTATGAAAATGCGAAAAACAACAACTTCGTAGTTGGAACTTTTGAAGAGTTAATTCCAACTGCCGATTTAGTAATGAATCTGGCACCGGATAAACAACACACTTCAGTTGTTAATCAAGTAATGCATTTGATGAAAAAAGGTTCTTGTTTAGCTTATTCACACGGTTTTAACATTGTGGAAGAAGGCACTCAAATCCGCAAAGACATTACAGTTATCATGGTGGCTCCAAAATCACCGGCTTCGGAAGTTCGTGCTGAATACCTTCGTGGTTTCGGTGTACCTACGCTGATTGCCGTTCATGCCGAAAACGATCCGAATGGTGACGGTATGGAAATTGCCAAAGCCTATTGCGTTGGAACAGGCGGTCACAAAGCAGGTGTGCTTCATTCGTCATTTGTTGCCGAAGTAAAATCGGATTTGATGGGCGAGCAAACCATTCTTTGCGGTCTTTTGCAAACAGGTTCTATTCTTAGCTTCAACAAAATGGTTGAAAAAGGAATTGAAAAAGGTTATGCTTCAAAATTGGTTCAATATGGCTGGGAAACGATTACCGAAGCCTTGAAAATTGGTGGTATTACCAACATGATGGATCGTCTGTCAAATCCGGCTAAAGTTGAAGCATACAAATTGGCTGACGAATTGAAAAATATTATGCGTCCATTGTTTATCAAACATATGGATGATATTTTATCAGGTGAATTCTCTAAGACCATGATGGAAGACTGGGCTGCCGGCGACAAAAACTTATTGACATGGCGTGCTGCAACCGGCGAAACTGCATTTGAGAAAACTCCGGCAGGTGACATGGAAATTTCAGAACAGGAATACTTCGATAATGCTACTTTGATGGTTGCTTTTATCAAAGCTGGTGTAGAGTCGGCTTACGAAACCATGACTTGTTCGGGCATCAAAAACGAATCAGCTTACTACGAATCGTTGCACGAAACTCCGCTTATTGCGAACACCATTGCTCGTAAAAAATTGTACGAAATGAACCGTGTGATTTCAGATACTGCTGAGTACGGTTGCTATTTGTTCGACCATGCCTGCAAACCATTGTTGGCCGACTTCATGAAGAAAATTGATACTAACGTTATTGGTAAAAACTTCAACGCTACTGCTGACGTTCACGTTGATAACTTCGAATTAGTGAAAATCAATGCTGCAATCCGTAACCACTCTATAGAAATATGTGGTGCTGAATTACGTGCAGCAATGACCGCCATGAAAAAAGTGGTGGAATAAGAAAACCTTAAGTGACAGCTTCACTAATCAATTGTGCAAAGTGAAGCCATCGCTATGTATAAAAACAAGAGCCGCTTCCGGTTGGAGGTGGCTCTTGTTGTATTAAAATACTTATCAATTATTTCTCCCTCATTCTCCACAAATATACTATCACCACTACCGCCATTGCGCCACTCATTATAAACAGGTATTTTGCACCCAGCGTGTACCAGACAATACCTGCCAATGAGCTTGCCACCATGGTACAAAGGCTTTGCAAGGCGGAGAATGTACCTATAGCCGTGGCGGTATCTTTTTTGTCGGAGATATTGCTGATCCAGGCTTTGGATACGCCCTCGGTAGCGGAAGCATAGAGTCCGTAAATAAAGAACAGACCAAGGAAAACGTAAAGATTGGTGTTAACGGAAAAACCTAGATAGACTATAGAAAATAAGCCCAATCCAATTAAGAACATGCGTTTCAGTCCTATTTTATCCGCCAGCATACCAACCGGAAAAGCAAACAAAGCATAGACCAGATTGTAGAATATATAAATACCAATAACGTGTGTATCATTGAGTCCGGCATCTTTGGCTTTCAGCAGCAGAAACACATCAGAACTGTTGAACAAAGTGAATAGGAGCAACCCGATTAGTAATTGGCGGTAGGCAGCCGGACTCTCTTTCCAGTAATTGAGGAATGAAAAGAAAGAAACTTTTTCACCTGTGGGAACCAGTGTCTTTTTTTTTTCTTTCAGCAAAAGAGTCGTTATGATGGCGATAAGTCCCGGAATAAAGGCAATATAAAACAGCGTGATATAATCGCCGGGGTAGAAATATAAATACAACAAAGCCATCGAAGGACCAATGGCAGCACCAACAGTGTCCATAGCACGGTGGAATCCGAAAACTTTTCCTTTGGTTGCGGGAGTGGCTTCATCCGAGAGAATCGCATCACGCGCTCCCACGCGTATACCTTTACCAAAACGATCGGTAGTGCGCACAAAGAAAATCCAGACCGGGTGGGTGAAAAAGGCGGTCATGGGTTTGGTAATGGCACTGAGAATATAGCCTGCCTGCACAAATGGTAACCGTTTGCCGGTTGCGTCGGATAGTTTACCGAAATAACCTTTACTTAGTCCGGCAGTTGCTTCCGCCACACCTTCAAGAATACCGATTATCATAATCGAAAAACCTATACTTTTCAGGTAAATTGGCATTACCGGATAAAGCATTTCGCTGGCTACGTCAGTAAAAAGACTTACTACCGACAGAATCCAGACGACTCGTGATATTTGTTTAAACATATAAGTAAATATTTGACCTCACCAACCCCTTCGGGGAGGTTGAGTGGGGTTTTAGTCTATTTCCAGATTTAACCCCGTCCTTAATGTATTCAAGGCCGGATTTTGTTCCGTCATCATTCTAAAACGTTCTTCCGGTGTATTACCACGTTGCTTTTCGGTTTCTTCCGCAATCATAATCTTCATTGTTACCAATGAATTATTTAGTTGTGTGTGCATAAACGACAAAATTTCCGGTTGTAGGTTTTTTAATTCTTTTTCCTGTAAAATATTACTTACAGTCACTACAAAATCAGTTTCCGAAGTTAAATGTGGTTTATTGCTGAGTATAAAACTAGTCATTCGTCCTAGTTTGGGGATGGTATCAGCAAATTGTCGCCAGACTCTATCCAGGTCTTCGTCTGAAAAGTCTTTATTCATTACAATAGTCTCTTCATTTTTAATTTCACCATATGTTTCTTGTGGAGCAGAAACAATATTTGGTTTAGAAATGGATATACTTCCCGGACGTTGAAGTACAAGTGCAGGTTCGGCTACAACATTTTTTGCTGTAACCATAAGTTCCGGAGTTGGTATATTTGAAGATGTGGGAGTGCTTATTGTTGAGATTGGCGCTGCTACCGATATTTTTTGTATTGGAGCAGCTTGTTCATCGTTAATTATGAATTTTTTTTTTTCATCCGTCAGTTGGCACAGACGAATTAAAGCGAGTTCTACAAGTAGTCGTTTATTCTTACTCAGCCTGTAATCAATGTCGCAGTCATTACTGATTTTCAATGCCTGAAACAAAAAATCAACCGGACATTGTTGTGCCTGCGTTTTGTAGCGGTCACCAATTCCTGCACCGACTTCCAATAAAGCGATTGTTTGAGCATCTTTACTCACCAACACGTCACGTAGGTGCGAACTGAGTCCGGTTATAAAATGATGTGCATCAAATCCTTTATTAAGTACTTCATTGAAAATAAGTAAGGATTGACTTACTCCTCCTTTCAGAAAACCTTCTACCAGGCGGAAATAATAATCATAATCGAGCACATTCAGATTATCAATAACACCCTGATAAGTAATATCGCTGCCACAGAAACTTACTAATTGATCGAAAATTGACAAAGCGTCGCGCATACCGCCATCACTTTTTTGTGCTACTACGTTCAGTCCGTTTATGTCTACCGTTACGCCTTCTTTTTCAGCTACAAATTGCAAATAAGCTACTGTGTCGGCTACCGAGATACGGTTAAAATCGTAAATTTGGCAACGTGACAGAATGGTTGGAATAATTTTATGTTTTTCGGTGGTAGCCAGAATGAAAATAGCATGAGCCGGTGGTTCTTCGAGTGTTTTCAAAAATGCATTGAAAGCAGAATTAGAAAGCATGTGCACTTCATCAATAATATACACGCTGTATTTACCAATTTGAGGAGGTATACGCACCTGATCAATTAAGGATTTAATATCGTCAGTGCCGTTATTTGAGGCAGCGTCTAGTTCATGGATGTTATAGGAACGTTGATCGTTGAACGACACACATGATTCACATTGGTTGCAGGCTTCAGACTCGGCAGACAGGTTTTGACAATTGATTGTTTTGGCAAAAATTCGGGCACAGGTAGTTTTGCCCACACCACGAGGACCGCAGAACAAATAAGCATGTGCTAAATGATTGCTTTTGATGGCATTCTTGAGCGTTATTGTCAATGCAGATTGACCGACTACCGAATTAAAAGTGGATGGGCGGTATTTGCGGGCCGAAACGATGAAATTATCCATAAATTGAAAACTTTTTCTGCTTTTGTCTGCAAATATACTGAAAAAATAACGTACACAACATCAAAAAAAAAGATTTCTGAAAAAAAAGGAGGTTCATAAAAAATGCTTACCTTTGTCATTCAATTTGCTAATCCCACAAGCGGGATGCCATTTTGCTACATTTATTTGTAACTCTTATTATTATGTCATTTGCTGGAAAAACAGGGAAAAAACTCAAGTCGATACTTTTAAATAAGTATCTGATTGTTTTTGTGGTATTTGCTGTTTTTGTTACTTTTTTCGATGAACATAATTTAATTAACCGTTGGAAAACGGGTCAAAAAATTGGTCAGTTGGAGAAAGAGTTGAAGTTTTATCAGAACGAGATAAAATCTACAAAGCAAAAGAAGAATGAATTACAATCGAGCAAAGAAAATTTGGAGAAATTTGCCCGTGAACAATATTTAATGAAGAAAGAAAACGAAGATATTTTTATTATCAAAGAATGATACAAAAACAACTCTCTCAAATCCTGTTTATCAGCGGCGGAACGTTTACTATTATTGGTGCTGTTGCACAACTTCTCCAATTTTCTTCGGCTCCATACATTTTTTCGTTCGGATCTGCTATGCTCATTTACATTCAGGCAAAGAATGCTTTGGATAGCTGGAACTTCGAAATGCGCGAACAACGCTTAGCGCGTATTGGACTATTTACAAGTCTGTTATTGGCCTTGGCAGCGTATTTCATGTTTACTTCTTCCAATTTATGGGTTGTGGCTGTTTTGATATATGCACTCTCCTCTCTTTTCCTTTCGTTTCGGGGAAACTGATTCGGAAATAGTTTATAGTTGGTAGCATTCAAGTCCCCAAAATAGAGGACTAAAAATTAAATGAGACAAATTCTGATCAACCCTGTCAGTGGTTGAAAAAGTAAAGTTGTTTCTTAATAGAATATAGGCTCATTTTATATTAAAAAAACGCAACACTCAATAAATGAGTATTGCGTTTTTTTTTACTTATTTCCAGCAATTTATTCCGATTTAATGGAAGAGGTTAAGTGTTCGTTGTTCTATTTTTTGTTACAACGTTCATTCAATAATCTGGTAACTTCCGAAGTAATATTATAACCTTTAGCAGCATATAAAACATTATCGCTAGAGGTATTACTGATAATCATCTCGTATTTTCTGTCTTTGTTGTAATCCTTCATAAATTTATTGATAGTGTCGCGCAGTTCTTCACTCATTCTTTGTTGTACCTGCAATAACTGTTGACTTAATTTGCCATCCATTTCCTGCAACTCTTGTTGTTTCTTCTGTAAACGTAACTGTTCTTGTTCGGCACGTTCGCGACTTAAAAATGCATTGTTTTCCAACTTTTTTTGGAATTCACCCATTTCTGCTTGCAGTTGACGTGCTCTGGTATTAATTGTCAGGCGAGAATCTTCTTGTTTCTTTGTTAGCGATTCGTTCGCATCTTTTGCAAATTGGTAATTCAATAGCAAAGAATCGATATTGACATAAGCTATTGGTAATTTACCCTTACTTATCGTATCGTTCCATGTAACTACTTGTTTGTTGGCGATAGCGGATTTATTGCCTAGTACCAACCAAAAAAGTACTACTACACCTATTGCCAAAATGGCGTTCAAAATGAGGGATAAATTTTTCATTCGCTTTCTATTCAATTAATAATTATCAGTAATTTCACTTATTTATGTTAGACGTATACATCCGTTTTGTCTTTTGTTATGCTTCAATAATCCTGTGTAGTGACACAGTTTACTCCATAGTCACGTAGCGCTAGTATGTTAGGGAATTGACCACCCTTCACAAAGAAAACCCGTAAACCTGATAACACCACGGCAATGAGTAATAAAACAGATAAAATAAGCGTGGTGTAGAGCATTTTAAAAGAATTTATAATTTATAAAATTCATGAGTCACAACTCTTTTACAATAAATTCGAGTGCAAAGATAATTTTTTTAGAACACAACCTTACTAAGCCCTATCAATTTTTAGGAAAATGAATGTTTCATTGTGATATTTAACGTTTATTCAAGTCTTTGTCTCGTTATACTAAATTTAATCACATTCATATATTCATTTTCATTAAAAAGCCGAATTGAAATTAATTTCAATTCGGCTTTTAATTTTTTGAAGGAAATACTTTAATAATTTGTTGCATGCATTTATGTTGTTAAATGCCAACAGAATTTTAATTGTATTAGTCTGTTAGTAGCGATCAGAAACTACTTTCCAATCTACTAAATCCCATAAAGCAGCCACGTAGTCTGCACGGCGATTTTGATAGTCGAGATAATAGGCATGTTCCCAAACATCAAAGGTAAGAATTGGAGTCAAACCACGGGTGAGTGGGTTACCTGCATTACTTTCTTTTGCTATCGACAGTTTTCCGTCGGCATCTTTTACCAACCATCCCCAACCGGAACCAAATACTGATATAGTCGCTTTGTTGAATTCAGCCTTGAAGGCATCAAGCGATCCAAATGCTGTATCAATTGCTTTTGCTAATTTATCGCTGGGTACTGAACCTTTTTTAGGAGTCAACGATAGAAAATAAAAGTTATGATTCCAAATTTGTGCTGCATTGTTGAATATTGGACCATCCGATTTCTTTACAATCGTATCTAAATCCGAATTTTCAAATTCTGTTCCTCCCACCAAACCATTCAGGTTGTTTACATACGTTAGATGATGTTTTCCATAGTGGAAACTAATGGTTTTTTCGCTGATAATAGGTTCTAATGCATTTTGTGCATAAGGCAATTCTGGCAATGAAAATTTCATGATTGTAGTGTTTTATAAGTTAGTAATTCATTTGTTTATTGTTTTAATACTCTCTAAACGTTATTTTCGGTCATTTTGTTTGAAGAATTACTGTTTTTTTTAGAAAAATAATGCTGACATTTGGTTAGTTTCATTTTTCTTATCATCTTTGTAGTCTCTAAGAATAAATTCAACGGACTATGGACAAATATCCAAGACCTTGAACTTTAGACCTCAGACATTAAAAAAAAATAACCAAATAAACAAAGAAAACATGAACAAATCAATCCGATTGATTATTGCGCTTGCAGTAGTAATGATGGCAACTTCGGCCTGCAAAACGAAACAAAAAATAGCAGAGATTCCGGCTGGTGCGAATATTGAAGCAACTGCTCCCTCAAAGGTAGAAACTACACCAACTGTAACTCCAGCTTATGTAACACCTTCAACAGTAGCTGAACAGGAAGTAACACGTAACGAAAATTTCAGTCTTGCTGCCGGCGAAACTAACACAGATGCTTTGAAATATAAATATCACGTGGTAGTTGGTAGTTTTAAAAGCCAAACCAATGCCAAAGGATTGCAAAGCACATTGAATGCCGAAGGTAATAAAGTGGTAATTGTAGTAAACGAACAAGCTATGTTCCGTGTACTCTTAGCCTCATTCAATGATTATAAACAGGCTCATGTACGTATCAAAGAAATTGCAACTCGTTTTCCCGACGCATGGGTTTTAGTGCAAAAATAATTTTTTCTAGTTACGAGTAAACAATTAGAGAGGCAAAAGGTTAAATAGTAAGTTATTTGCCATTCAACTAATTAACCAATCACCAATCACCCAATAATAAAGGAGAAGAACCAATGGTTTTTCTCCTTTATTCATTTAAAGGAGCGTTTCAGTAATTTTACGCTTAAATTTTCTTATAAAGAAGAAAATAGTAAAGGCAGAAACTATCGTAGATAAACCGTCCGAAACAGGCATAGACGCCCAGGCGCCAGTAAGTCCGAAAATAGGAGGCAGAAAGAGTAAACTCGGAACCAGAAATAGGAATTGACGCGTAAGACTTAAGAAAATAGATATTTTTGCTTTTCCAATAGATTGAAAGAAATTGGTTACTACAATTTGAAATCCGATAATAGGAAACATAGTTACGGAAATTCGCAATGCTTTGGTAGCAATGGCTTGAAGTTCCAGATCACGTGTGAAAAGTGAAGCCATAAATGACGGTAAAAATGTTCCAATTATATAACCAACGGTGGTTAAACATGTGGCTATAAGGATGCCGTATTTTAATGTTTTAAACATTCGGTTGTACAATTTAGCTCCATAATTATAACCGATTATAGGTTGCGTGCCTTGATTTAAGCCGATAATTACCATTACTATCAAGGTATTTACACTGTTGATAATGCCAAATGCGCCAATAGCCAAATCCCCGCCATAATGTATAAGTGTGGCATTTACCAACACAATTACAAAACTAGTTGCCAGTTGCATGCTGAAAGGTGACATACCAATACTGATAATGGAAATGACAATATCTTTTTCTAATCTGAAATTTTTACGGTGAAATTTGAGATTCGAATTCTTTTGCATAAAGTGTGATAAAACCCAGATAGTACCAACCAGATAAGAAATATTGGTGGCAATAGCTGCCCCTTGAATACCCCAATGAAATCCGAAAATGAAAATTGGATCGAGTATAACATTGATTATTGCACAAATAATCATGGTATACATAGCTTTTTTTGGATAGCCGGAAGCACGCATAATGTTGTTAAACCCAAAATTTAGGGCAGATAATATTCCACCTGGAATAATAATACGCATAAATTCTTCAGCATATTGTATCGTCTTTTCGGTTCCGCCGAAAAGTCTGAGCAAATCGCTCATGAAAATGTAGGAAAGAATAACTACCGTACCTGAAATGATAAATGTAAGCGTCAATGCATTGCCAAGGATTTTTTCGGCTTTCACTCTATCATTTTCACCTAAGGTTATAGAAATACGTGCAGCCGAGCCGGCACCTACCAACATGCCGAAAGCCATAAGTAAAATCATAAACGGAAAGGTAAGTGCCAGGCCCGAAATGGCTAAAGGTCCCACGCCCTGTCCGATAAAAATTCGATCCACAATATTATACAACGACATAACAACCGTACCTACTATGGCCGGAAGGGAGTAATTCCAGATAAGTTTACCTATATTTTCTGTTGCTAATGTATTGGTTATAGTGGCGGAATTTGACATATTTAAATGATAAAAAAAACAGTTGTAAGGTGCTTTTGTTCAATTATTGAACATAAAGGAATTGATATGACTGTTTCTTAGAGGTTTTTTTCGAGGCACAAAGGTAAACATAAGTAATTGACAATTTTCAAATGACAATTCAAAATAAAAAACAAAATGCGTCAGTCACTTCTAAATTTGGCGTGAGCAGGAAAATATACCCCTATTGCTAATAATACAAAATAGCGTATCTTTGCCATTAAATGAATTATAATTACACAAATTTTGCTGGATAGATATAATCTAAACGGATAATGAAAATGAGTTTAATAAATTATCGTAAATAAATTAATATGCGTTATTTATATATTTTTGCCACACTTTTTTTTACTGTTTATGGACAGCTAGTATTGAAATGGAGAATTACCGGATTACATTTCACTTTACCTGAATCGGGAATAATTCCTAAATTTATCGCCCTTATCAAGTTAATATTAGATCCCTATATTTTTTCTGGTTTTATCTCAGCTTTTGTGGCGTCATTGTTTTGGATGGCAGCCATGAGCAAGTTCGAAATTACTGAAGCTTATCCCTTTATGAGTCTGGCTCCGGCAATCGTTTTTTTACTCGGTGTGTGGTTGTTGAACGAAACTTTTACCATAGGTAAGGTTGTCGGTTTAATATTTATTATTGTTGGAACGATTATTACGGTTAAGTTTTAATAATTATAATTATTATCCAATCTCAATTATTCTTGCCGAAGTCTAATAAAAATAATATGAAAAATAATATTCATTTGTCCATCGTTTCTCCTGTCTATCGGTCAGAAAATATAGTGGAGGAATTGGTGAAACAGATTAAAAAAAATGTTTCGACCATTACCGATGATTTTGAAATCATTCTGGTAAACGATTATTCTCCCGATAATTCGTGGCAGAAAATTACTGAGGAATGTGCAAAAGATAAGCGTGTAAAAGGCATCAATTTAAGCAGGAATTTCGGACAACATTATGCCATTACTGCTGGTTTAAATTATACTCAAGGTGAATGGGTAGTGGTTATGGATTGCGACTTGCAGGATCGTCCGGATGAAATACCCAATTTATACCGAAAAGCTCAGGAAGGCTGGGATACCGTTTTTGCACAACGGGTTGAGCGCTCAGATAAATTTTTGAAACGTTTTTTATCAAAATTGTTTTACAAATTTTTCAGTTACCTTACTGAAACAAAACAAGACCCATCTGTTGCCAATTTTGGAATTTACAACCGTTGCGTAATTAATGCCATATTGGAAATGAAAGATCAAATTCGTTTTTTTCCAACTATGGTTCAGTGGGTCGGCTTTCGCAAGTATTATTTGCCTGTTGAACATGCCAGTCGGTTTGAAGGAAAGTCAAGTTATAATTTTAAAGGACTTTTTCGCTTGGCCTTAAATAGCATGTTAGCTTTTTCCGATAAACCATTACGCCTTACCATAAAAACAGGATTTACTATCGCAACTTTGTCTTTTTTGATAGCTGTCGTATATTTTATTTTATATTTGATGGGTCAAATACAGGTGTTGGGATTTACTACATTGATACTTTCGGTTTGGTTTCTTGCAGGTGTTATTATGCTGATATTGGGAGTGGTTGGATTGTATGTGGGAAAAGTTTTCGAGAAAGTGAAAGAACGACCGATTTTTATTATACAAAATAAGTGTAATCTATGAAGTTAGAAAACTTATCATGGGATTCTGATTTCTTTTCAAAAAAGATCGGAAGAATCAACTGTCAAATAAAAAATGAATCAGAACTTCTATCATTATTAGCAAAAGCAAAAGAAGAAGGCTATCAGTTGATTTACGTATTTGGCAATGCAGATTTGTATTTTGACCAATTTTTCATGGATAAAAATCATGCTAAATTAGTTGATAGGAAAGTGCTTTATACAAAATCTATACTATCTACTAATGAAAATACAAATACTGTACAAGAATATAAGGACTTTGTTACAACTGATGAATTAGAATCCCTGGCTTACTTAAGTGGAGCCTTTTCCCGGTTTCGGTTGGATAATATGTTTGAAACTGAAGATTTTTACCGTTTATATAAAACATGGATAACAAAATCTGTTTCAAAAGATATGGCAGATAATGTTTTTGTTGTCAGGGAACATGATAAAGTTGTAGGAATGGTAACTTTAAAGATTCAGCAAGAAGTTGGAGAAATAGGATTGATTGCTGTTTCAGAATCGGCACAAAGTAAAGGTTATGGAAAAGATTTGATTAATACCTGTATAAATGCAATTGTTTCAAAAGGCATTCATCAAATTGAAGTTCCTACACAGTTGGAAAATATTGACGCTTGTTGCTTTTATGAAAAATGTGGGTTTAAAATAAAGTCAATAACAAATATATATCATTTCTGGTTATGATTCCATTCAATAAACCCTTTTTAACGGGTAAAGAAACACTCTATATAGAACAAGCCGTAAAGTCAGGAAAGATTTCCGGAAACGGTATGTTTACCCAGCGCTGTCAGGCATATTTTGAACAACGATATGGTTTTAAGAAATGCCTGCTAACTACTTCCTGTACCGATGCGCTGGAAATGGCTGCTATACTCTGTGATATTCAATCCGGTGATGAAGTGATTATTCCAAGTTATACGTTTGTTTCTACGGCTCTGGCCTTTGTCCGCCAGGGAGCTAAAATCGTTTTTGCCGATAGTGAGGTCGAACATCCGAATATGGATGCCGATAAGATTGAAGCTTTGATTACCGAACGGACAAAAGTCATTGTGCCTGTCCATTATGCCGGTGTGGCTTGCAATATGGATAAAATTATGGCCTTGGCAGATAAATACAATTTATTGGTGGTCGAAGATGCAGCGCAAGCCGTGGATTCATACTTCACCACTAATCCCTCTCCAAGTGGAGAGGGGAATAAGAGGGCGCTGGGTAGTATTGGTCATCTTGCAGCATTCTCTTTTCACGAAACCAAAAATATAATATCCGGTGAGGGAGGTATGTTGGCCATTAACGATGAACGGTTTACGCATAGGGCTGAAATTATATGGGAAAAAGGAACTAATCGTGCAGAGTTTTTCCGGGGTGAGGTAAATAAATATGGCTGGGTAGATATTGGTTCTTCCTTTTTACCTTCGGAAGTGATCGCTGCTTTTTTGTGGGCACAAATTGAACATCTGGACGAAATTCAAAATCGGCGTAAAGCACTGTGGAATCTCTATTACGAAGGATTGAAACCTCTTGCCGATAAGGGATATTTCAGCTTGCCTATCCTTCCCGATTATGCCACCAACAATGCTCATATGTTTTATCTGGTTTGTAATTCATTGGAAGAAAGGTCAAAACTTATAAACTGTCTGAAACAAAATGATATATTGGCAGTTTTCCATTATTTGAGTTTACACAGCAGCCCCTATTATGCCGAGAAACATGATGGAAGAACCTTAACAAATTGTGATATGTTTGCTAATCAATTGCTAAGATTACCGCTTTTTTATGAATTGACTGAAAAGGATTTAATAAAAATAATTGAAACGATAAAAGCGTTTTACTTAATTGACAATTAAAATAAGATAATCGTCAAATAAACAATTTTCTATGTTCAAAATCAAACAAAATAGAATAATTATTCCCATAGTTTTCCTGCTGTTGCTATTAGCTTACCTGGCTGTTCTATCTGTTATTCCTGATGGATATAACGATATGAGGGAACATGCTGCTTTTGCGCGGGAAATGTTGACTGGTATACGTCCGACTGCCGGGAATTTTTTATTTTATTGGTTGGTGAATATCTTCTCTTTTTTTTCCACCAATATCCGGCTTTCCGAAATCAGTTTGTGTTTTCTGTTAGCATTTGCCACTACATATCGTTACTATTTGACTCAAAAAAAAATTACGGATGTAATTTATCACAATCAACCCAATTATAAGAATTATTGGATTTCTGTACTTGCTGCATTCAGTCTGCTTTTTGTTTTCGCCATTCCCATTCCAAGCTATACATTAGATGAGTTTTTATATATTGGTAATTTTGTACCGAATGTGTGGCACAATTCCACAGTATTATTTGTTTTTCCCTTTGCATTATTGCTCTTTGAACAATCATACAAACAGTTAACCCACTTTAATACAAAAAGAAATGTCTTGATAATTTTATTGATTTTTCTAAATGTATTTATTAAACCAAGTTACTTTTTTGTTTTCGTCTGTGTATATCCTTTATTCTTACTTATAAAATACAAACTGAAAAAGGAGTTTTGGCAAGGTATTATTCCGGTGGTATTGGGTTTGTTTTTTCTAGTCTTTGAGTTTTGGACCATCTATCTAACAAAAGATCCTTTCATCATCGAAAAATCTTCGGTTATCTTTCAACCATTTTATTCAAGTCCACTTTTCCCCGACTTATGGCCAATGCCAATAGCTTTTTTCTTTTCTTTGTTTTTCCCCATTCTTTACACGCTTTTTAATCTGTCAAAAGTAAAAAACAGCCAGTTGTTTTGGTTCTCTACACTTTCATTTATTGTTTCGGTATTTATTTATTTATTTATTGCTGAAACAGGGCCAAGAGCAACACACGGTAATTTTTACTGGCAAATAGTTATATGCACCTGGATTAGTTTCTTTGTAGCGTTACTTGCCTTGCTGAAAGATTTTAAAATAGAGGGTAAAACTTTGAAAAACAAATTCTTGATGTCAACTTATTTTTTACAATTTTTGATGGGTATTTTCTATTTTGTCAGATTAGTTCTTACCGGAAATTATTATTAAGTTGAAAAGTTTAAACGATATTGAAGTTGTCTCAGAAATAAAATAACAAAAATTCCTTTTGTTATTTGTTTAGTTCTTCGAAATGAATGCGATTTCTATTTCTAAAAAAATGCTATCTTTGCATTATCATAATGCTCCTTACGGTAATATGTATTGCGATAAATTGTAATTAGTATTAATTCGTGAAATTAGTATTATGAGCATTGCGATTAAATTCGATAATATATCCAAACAGTACCGCCTCGGCCTGGTCTCTACCAAGCTCCTTAGCCACGACCTAAACCGTTGGTGGAAGTGTGAGCGTTTCACTGTGGGTGGATTTTGTGGGTGGAAGTTGAAGCCCTCACTAAGTTTTGAAGGCGAAAGTGACTATGTGTGGGCTTTGCGCGATATTAACTTTGAAGTGCAACAGGGCGATGTGCTGGGTATAATAGGAAAAAACGGAGCAGGGAAATCTACTTGTTTGAAAATCATTTCTAAAATTACAGCATCACAACAGGAAAAATTAAAGCTCGTGGACGTGCATATTCGAAAATAATCTAATTTTTGAAAGGCTTGACGTAAATTTTGATAGTTAAATATGCAATTTCATCGATTATAATCGATAATAATTAGCTATATTTGTCTATTATAATCGATGAAATGCTATGGATAAAGAAATAATTAAACTCTTAATAGCTGAATATCAACAAAAAGTATTGGATGTTCAGTTAGTGCCTCGTTCATATCAGTTGGAGGCTCAGGTCAATTATGTATTTGTAGGATTACGCAGGGCGGGCAAGTCATTCTTAATGTATCAGCAAATAAGGAAATTGTTGGATACGGGACATGCGAGCGATGAAATACTATATTTCAATTTTGAGGACGAGCGTTTAGCCTCACTAACTTCTGCGCATTTAGATTTGATAAAAACCTGTTACGAGGAAATGTTCGATACGAAACCCATTTTTTTTCTGGACGAAATACAAATCGTTGAACATTGGGAAAAATTTGTGCGACGCCTTGCCGATCAGGGTTACAGGGTGTATGTTACCGGAAGCAATGCAAAGATGTTAAGTGCTGAAATTGCAACCACTTTGGGTGGACGTTTTATGATTCAACATGTTTATCCATATACTTTTGCAGAATACTTGCTGGCGGTTGGCATTGAATATTCTTCAAAAAATATTCTTTACACCCAACGAACAGCAATAGAAAAAGCTTTTCAGACCTATTTTTATTTTGGTGGTCTGCCCGAAATTACCAATATATTGGATAAACGGGCGTGGTTAAGCAGTTTGTATCAAAAATTGTTTTTTGGCGATTTAATTAGTCGATATCAAATTCGAAACGATTTTGCTTTAAAGATATTAATTCGCAAAATGGCTGAAAGTGTGAAGCAGGCCACTTCGTTTAACCGTTTGGCAAATGTAGTGTCGGCAGCCGGCAAAAAGATAAGTACCGATTCTATTATTGACTATTTGGATTATCTAAATCAAACTTGGATGATTTTTGGTATTGAGAATATAAATGCTAAATTATCAAACAAAGCATCGATAAAAAAATACTACTTTGTTGACAACGGATTACTAAACTTGTTTTTAATCGACCCCAACACTTCCCTGATCGAAAACTTAGTAGCTATTCGGCTAAAACAACTTTACGACAATGATGTATTTTTCTACCAAAATGGCGTTGAAGTTGATTTTTATGTAGCATCGGAACAATTGGCAATTCAGGTATGTTACAGCCTAACTAACGAAGATACGCTTAAACGGGAAGTGAATGCACTTGTCAAAATGTCAAAACAGATTGATATAAAAAAAATGCTTATTATTACCAAAGACGAAACCAAAACGATTACCGAGAATGGTTGTAATATCGAAGTAGTGCAGGCGTGGCGGTGGTTGTTATAATACGAATTACACGAATTAATCCCGATAGCTATCGGGAGAATTTCACGAATTAAGACAATACTAATTACACGAATTAATCCCGATAGCTATCGGGAGAATTACACTAATTAAGAAATGACAGATTTACTTTTTAAAGATGAAAGTTACCGTATAATAGGTTCGTGTATGAAGGTGCATTCTGAGTTAGGTGCTGGTTTTTTGGAATCAGTTTATCAGGAAGCTTTGGAAAAGCAATTCATTAAAGATGGAGTACCATACCAACGTGAAAAGCTATTACATATATATTTTGCCGGTGAGAAATTAAAAAAACATTTTAAAGCCGATTTCGTTTGTTTTGATACAATCATTGTAGAACTAAAAGCAAGTATATTTATTCATAACGATAATATTGAACAAACTCGCTGCTATCTAAAATCAATAAAATTTCAATTAGGATTAATTGTCAACTTTGGACAAAAAAGTCTCGTGTATAAACGCATTCTTAATTCGTATTAATTCGTTATAATTCGTGAAATTCGTATGAACGCTATTAAATTCGAAAATATATCCAAAGAATACCGTCTTGGTCTGGTTACAACCCAAACCACACTTAACGGTGGCAGGCTCCTGAGCATGACTTGAACCGCTGGTGGAAGAGTGAGAGTTTCACTGTGGGTGGATTTTGTGGGTGGAAGTAAAGCCATCACTATGTTTTGAATGATCCTTACCTAAAAATAGTTTAACAAGTAAGTTGTTTGTCAATATATGTAGAATTGCAAATTGTAACAATTCAACGAATAATTTAAATAATTGAGTAAAGAAAAAATGAACGAAAACAATACTATTCTTAGTTTTGACAATGATTATCGTGCTTTTCTGACAGAATTAAAAGAAAATGTTCGTAAAACTCAATTAAAGGCATCTATTGCTGCAAATTCTATTATTGTTGATTTTTATTGGGAATTAGGGAAAGAAATCGTTCGTTTAGATAAAGCGAATCATTGGGGTGCAAAATTGATTGAACAATTAGCCACCGATTTAAGATTGGAATTTTCGGAAGTTAAAGGGTTTTCTCGTCGTAATTTGTATGCTATTCGGCAATGGTATATGTTTTTCTCTACCCAATTTGAATTTGTGCCACAAGTTGTGGCACAATTACCATGGGGGCATCAACGCTTGATAATTAATAAGATAAAAAATATAGAGGTGGCTTTGTGTTATGCAAATGCATGTCTGGAAAATTCTTGGTCTCGCGATACATTAGAAGCCAATATCGTTTCCAATTATCATTTACGTATTGGGAATAGCCAAACAAATTTTTCTTCTACACTGCCTGCCTTACATTCAGATTTAGCTAGTCAAACTATAAAAAATCCGTATTATTTTGATTTTATAGAAGTTGAAGATGAACGCTCAGAAAGGGAAATAGAAAGAGAGTTAATAAAACATATTTCTGAGTTTATGGTGGAACTTGGAAAAGGATTTGCTTATGTTGGAAAACAGTATAATATAGTAGTGAATAGCAATGATTATTATATCGATTTGTTGTTTTACCATTTACAATTAAGATGCTATGTAGTATTCGAGCTTAAGGCGGGAAAATTTAAGCCGGAATATGCAGGAAAATTGAATTTTTATATCTCAGCAGTCGATTCACAACTTAAACAAGATGTTGATAACCCGACTATAGGTATTATACTCTGTAGAATGAGCGATTCAATTGAAGTTGAATATGCACTACGGGATATTCAAAAACCAATCGGAATTAGCAATTTTGAATTACAAAAACTAATTCCTGACAAATTGAAATCTTCGTTGCCTACAATTGAAGAAATTGAAAATGAATTATTCAAAAATGATTAATATCTTTGTATGTCAATAATAAGCATAATTCGCTTCACTGACCGTTGGTTCGTCAAAATTCGTTTAATTAGTATTAATTCGTGAAATTCGTATGAACGCAATTAAGTTCGAAAATATATCCAAAGAATACCGTCTTGGTCTGGTAACAACCCAGACCCTGAGCCACGACCTGAACCGGTGGTGGAAGATGAATATCCGTGGTAAAGAAGACCCTTACCTGAAGATAGGCGAGGTGAACGACCGTGCTCATAAAGGCGTAAGCGATTATGTGTGGGCATTACGCGACATTAACTTCGAAGTACAACAGGGTGATGTATTGGGTATTATTGGAAAAAACGGTGCAGGTAAATCTACCTTGCTTAAGATTCTCTCCAAAGTAACGGCACCTACTACAGGAACCATTAAAGCCCGTGGACGCATAGCTTCTCTGCTGGAAGTAGGTACGGGGTTTCACCCCGAAATGACCGGACGCGAGAATATCTTTATGAACGGTGCCATTATGGGCATGACCAAAGCGGAGATTAAACGCAAGTTAGACGAAATAGTAGACTTCTCCGGTGTGGAACGCTACCTGGATACTCCGGTAAAGCGTTACTCCAGCGGTATGACGGTACGCTTGGGTTTTGCCATAGCTGCTCACCTCGAGCCTGAAATACTGGTGGTAGACGAAGTACTAGCCGTAGGCGATGCAGAGTTCCAAAAAAAGGCCATTGGTAAAATGCATGATATTTCAAGTGGCGATGGTAGAACAGTGCTGTTTGTGAGTCATAATATGGATTCTGTTCAAAAATTATGTACTAAAGGATTGATTTTAAAAAATGGAGAAATCGAGTATAGTGGATCAATAGAAAAGGCAATTCAGATTTATCAGAATATTTATTTTCAGAATCAACAAACTGTATGGAAGGCACCTAGTGATGAAATCAAAGAACATAATACTTTTCAAGTGACAAAATTCTTGTTAGAAAGTGATGGCGATATACTGACTAAAAATGTAAAGGATAATGATGATATTTATGTTGTAATTGAATTTAATTCTAAAATTATTGAAAATAATATTACTATCGGAATTTCCTTATTTGATGAAAAAGGACAATATATTTATCGTACACTTCATACTGACAAAAATCCGCAAATTTTCAGAAATCAGAATATAGGGGAAAATAGATTAAGAGCTAAAATTGAAACTGATTTTTTGAAGTCAGGCACTTATCGTGTAGCTTTAGATATAAGTTACCACAATTTAGCTTGGATTGTTAACCCTTTTGAGGAATATACCAAAGTATTGACATTTATGAAAGAGCCAAATCTAAAATTATCAGCCATGCAGACATCTGCTGCTATTATAAACCCAATCATTAATTGGCAATTTGATTAAAATCATTTAGATATTTCATAATTTGATTATTCCAATATTATTACCAAAATGAGTGTGAAATATAAACCCAAAATATTACTAGTACCTGGTTGGTATCCTGAAGAATCGGATTCTCTTCTAAGATCGTTTTTTCAAGAACAAATGAGATTATTGGATGAGGTTTTTGATTTTAAAGTATTAATTGGTCACCGTTTACATATAGGAAGAAAAACTGCATTTAAACAATTATTGCAAGGAAAATTTATTTATTCCAAACGGGTAGATTCTAAATATTCACAGCAAGAACAAACTATAGCATTAGATTATTCTTATGTTAAGTTATTACCTAAAAGATTAGAAAAAAAACAGTATAACTATCTAAATAAAGTATTTGATCAAATTTTTCTAGAATTAATTAAAATCGATTGGAAACCAGATTTAATACATATACATTCATTAGGACATACATCAATTTTCGCCTGCAATTTAGGTGAGAAGTATCAAATTCCTGTAATACTGACAGAGCATAATGTATATTCATTCAGAGGAAAAGAAGATTTCTTTGAAACAGAGAGACAAAGAGTATATGAAAGAGTCGAGAGAGTTTTATGTGTAAGTAATCATGTTCTGAGACATTTACTGATCAATAATTTTAATTTGAAAAGTTTTTCGGTAATTGGAAATTTATTGAATGATAGCAAGTTTGTATTTGAAGTGACGAAAAGTGAAAGTGCTAAAAATCAAATTGTTTTTGTAGCTGGTCATCTTAGTTGTAAAGATATTCATGTTTTAATCCAAATGGCTCAGTATCTTGTAAAAACCGGATTTACCAATTTTTTCATCAATATCGTGGGATTAGAAATTGATAAATCATTTTATTACTATTATACAAATTCAAATTATTCAATAAAAGAAGAAATTGAAAAATTTGATCTTTCAGATTATTTTGGTTTTAAGGGGGTAATTCCCTGGGAAAAGATGATTTATGAGTATCCGAATAATTCCATTTTAGTTTCAACCAGTTTTTCTGAAACATTTGGGCTTTCTATTGCAGAGGCATTGTTGTGTGGTTTGCCTGTTGTATGTACAGATAGTGGCGGACCTCGCGACTTTGTCAACGAAAGTAATGGGATTATTGTTCCAATCAGAGATCCTCAGGCTTTAGGAGATGCAATAGTAAAAATGTTTCATAATATCTCAAATTATAATGGAGAACAAATATCAAATGAAATAAGAAAACGCTTTGGAGTAAAAGCATTTACTGAAAGTATCACGAGTGAATATAGAAGAGCAATATATGACAAATAAGACCCCCATTACTGTTACTAAACCATGCCTTCCTCCTTTGGATGAGTTTATACCCTATTTACAGCAAATATGGGATAATAAATGGTTAACCAATAATGGACCCATGCATCAACAATTAGAACAAGAATTGGCGAAGTATCTTGGGGTGAAATATATTTCTTTGTTTTCGAATGGAACACTGGCTTTAATTTCTGCATTACAGGCACTCAATATTCAGGGTGAGGTAATCACAACTCCTTTTAGCTTTGTAGCTACAACTCACTCATTATGGTGGAATAAGATTACTCCGGTTTTTGTGGATATAGAACCGGAATACCTGAATTTGGATCCGGCTAAAATTGAAGCTGCAATAACTCCCAGAACGACTGCTATACTCCCCGTTCATGTTTATGGAAATCCGTGCCAAATGGATCAGATTCAACAAATAGCCGATAAATATGGTTTGAAAGTGATATATGATGCAGCTCACGCTTTTGGAGTAAAAAAACAAGGTGTTTCTGTTTTAAACTATGGAGACTTGTCTGTTCTTAGTTTTCATGCTACCAAAGTCTTTAGCACAATAGAAGGTGGGGCCATTATTTGTCATTCTGAAGAAATGAAACATCATATCGATAATCTAAAAAACTTTGGGTTCCGCGGAGAAACAGTGGTAGAGGAACCCGGTATAAATGCAAAACTAAATGAATTGCAGGCCGCTTATGGCTTACTTCAATTAAAGTATATTGATGGATTTATTGCTAAACGTAAAATGATAACAGAACTGTACCAAATTTTATTGAAGGACGTTACGGGTATTCGTTTCATTCCTGATATGGAAAATATTTCACACTGTTATTCTTATTTCCCCATTTTGATTAATGAAGAAACATTTGGAAAAAGCCGTGATGATTTGTACGAAAAATTGAAAGAAAATAATATTTTTGCGAGAAGGTATTTTTATCCTTTAATTAGTGATTTTGAACCATATTGCGAATTGCCTTCAGCGGCTCCAAAAAACTTATCGTTTGCTTCTAAAGCTGCTTTACAAGTATTATGTTTGCCAATTTATGTAGAATTATCAACGGAAGATATTCAATTAATTGTAAATGTTATAAAATCATGAATTCATTCTACACCCAACATGAATTAGAAAATTTTGGTTTTAAGCTTATAGGAAATCCAGTTTTTATAAGTAGAAACGCCTCTTTTTATGGTATTGAAAACATGATAATTGGGAATCATGTTAGGATAGATGATTTTTGTATTCTCTCAGGAATTATTACCTTGGGTTCTCATATTCATATTTCAGCTTATTGTGGATTATATGGATCTCATGGTATTGAGATGGAAGATTATACTGGATTGTCACCTCGTTGCACAGTGTTTTCTGCATCTGATGATTTTTCTGGAAATTACTTGATTAGTCCTATGGTAGAAAATAAATGTACTAATGTAACTGGCGGAAAGGTACTAATCAAAAAATATTCTCAGATTGGAGTAGGTTGTGTTATAATGCCAAACTTAACTATTTATGAGGGTGTTGCAGTTGGTGCCATGTCATTCGTTAATAAGAACCTTAATGAATGGGGTATTTATTCAGGTATACCGGTAAAAAAAATGAAAGATAGAGATAGAGGATTATTAGAACTTATAGACAAATGAGTGAATCTAGGGTCGTGGTTTCAGTTTGTATGATTACTTACAATCATGAGGAATTTATTTCTAAAGCTATTGAAGGTGTCATGATGCAGCAAACTTCTTTCCCAATAGAATTAATTATTGGAGAGGACTGCAGTACAGATAGCACGCATGCAATTTGTCTTAAATATAAATCAAAGTATCCTGATAAAATTAAATTACGAATTCAGGAATTTAATTTGGGAATGACACAAAATTTTATTTCTACACTTCAAGTTTCAACCGGGAAATATATAGCACAATGTGAGGGAGATGATTATTGGACTGACCCATATAAATTACAAAAACAGGTTGATTTTTTGGAAGCTAATGAGGCATATAGTGTTTGTTTTCATCGCTGTCGACATTTTGATGTAGAAAAAGAAATTTTGACCGAAGATGCTTGTGGATATTTATTTAAAGATAATACGATTGATGGTGTAGCAGTTACCACAGAAATGTTTCTGTTTAAATGGATAACCCAGACTCTAACTATGGTTTACAGAAGGGATGCATTTAATCTTGAATTTGCTCTAAAATATAAATATTTTCGAGATATGCACTTAATTTATCATTTATTGCAAGTCGGTAAAGGCTATTTATTTGCTTTCGATGGTGGTGTCTATAATGTTACAGGTAATGGTATTTTTTCTAAAATGTCAATTGAGCAGGAATGTATAAGCACAGTGAAAATTTATAGGGAGTTATTGTTAAAAAACAAAGATGAACTCTTGTTGTTTCATTACTTAAAATCTTTGCAATGGGCTATAGATCAATTATCTGTTATAAAATACAGTAAAGTTAAACTATATAATTTTGCATTTATTCATTTTAGATATTCAAAGGAGTTTTATTCCTTTTTAAAAAATATTTTTAAGATTACTTTTAGCTATAAAAAATAATTACATTTCAATCGTTTAAGATATAAAAAATGAAAAGAGCATTAAAAAAACTCATTCCAAATCAAGTTTTTAATATTTATAGAATTATTAGAATAAAACGAACAGAGAAGAGCAAAAGACAAATTTTTACAGAATATTTTGTAAATAATTATTGGAACTCCTCAGAAAGTAAATCAGGTAGAGGTTCCACCATTGAACAAACCAAAACTCTTATTCAGGAATTAGAGATTTTATTAGTAGATTTAGGTATAGAATCTATTTTAGATATTCCATGTGGTGATTATAATTGGATGCAGAAGGTAAAAAAGGCAAATATAAAATATATTGGAGCTGATATTGTTAAACCTCTTATTAAAGCTAATAAGGAGAAATTTAAGGAGCAGGAGAATGTAGAATTTAAAACTATAGATATTATTAATGATCCATTACCCAAATGTGATCTGATTTTTGTAAGGGATTGTTTTGTTCATTTATCTTTTCAAGAGATAAGTAAGTCAATTCAAAATATTAAGAAATCTGGAAGTAAATATTTATTAACAACTACTTTCCCAAATCACAAGGAAAATGTAAATAGTAGTAATGGTGGTTGGAGAACAATAAATTTAGTTGAAGAACCATTCAATTTATCTACTCCATTATTAGTTATTAATGAGAATTGTACAGAAGATAATCTAAAATATTTAGATAAATCAATCGCTTTGTGGGAATTAAGTGAACTCTAATATTTAATTGAATTATGTTGAATTTAAAATTATTGTTTTATTTGATTGTATTTAAATATTGTAAATAATAGATAACTAGAAATGTCGATTCTAATTTTTTGTTTTATTTTTCTTACTATAAATTGACCTAAAAAAGAAATAGCATTGACAATTTAAAGTTTTAGATTAAATATTTTAAAATAATTATTTATGCATAAGGAATCATTTTATAAATTTTAAGTAATGATTATAAAGCCGTATAAGGTCTCCGTAGTTATGTGTACTTGTAATGGTGCCAAGTATATTGTAGAACAACTTGAATCAATAATTAATCAAACATATCCGATATATGAATTAATAATTCAAGATGATTGTTCAACAGATGATACATGGAAGATAATCCTTGAATATAACAAAAAATACTCATATATAAAATGTTTTTCGAATACGATAAGGAAGGATGTTAATCCAAATTTTAAGGATGCATTTTTTCATGCTACAGGAGACATTATTGCACCATCTGATCAAGATGATATTTGGGTTTTTAATAAAATTGAAAAATTGATTAATTTAATTGGTGATAACGATCTCGCATATTCAAAATCAACTGTTTTATATGAAGATAATACTACTCTTACTTCAAATTTTCCAAATTGTTCATATTTTGAACAGTGTTTATGGAATAATCCAGTAGCTGGCCATACTTGCATATTTAAAAGTTCAATGTTGACGGAATTAAAAAAATGTATAGATTTACCGATTCCATATGATCATTGTATATGTTTGATTGCTTATTCTAATAAGTCATGGATAAAAACCGATTTAGAATTACAATTTTGGAGAAAACATAGTACTTCGATAACAGAGATAGGTTATAAATCATATACTCTTCATAATCTCCAAAAACATCATAAACTTTATAAGTTTGCCTTTACTTTCATGAATTTACTTAAAGTTAATAAAGCAATTGGAGTTAAAGAGCGTTTTGATTCTATATCTGAGTTTTATATAAGAATAAATGCTGATAAAGGATTAATAAAATTATCAAAATATCTTAGTAAACAGACTCTCCTGAGCTATTTATTTTCTGGTTTTATATGTTTATTTTATAAAGACAAAATGTTCCCAATAAATAAACAACTTAATAGTCTTCAAAAATTATCAAGAATCTCTTTTGTTTTAAGATATCCAATGACATATTGGTTTGACAATCATTTAGTACGATATTTGTAATTTATGTTTAATATTCTTTTTCTCACTCATTATTCCAGCATGTATGGAGCCAATCAGTCAATGTGTATGCTGATGGTGGAATTGCGGGCAAAATACAATATACGTCCCATTGTTTTGTTATCACAACGTGGAGAAATATGTGAGTTTCTGGATCAAAATAAAATAAAATATACTGTTTCCCATTTCTATTGGTGGGTAAATGCGGATAAGGGCATCTTTCAAAAATTATTGAATTATCGGAAGCAAGTTCGTAATTTGTTTCGTTTACCAAAATTGTTAAAACTTGTAGAACGGGAAGAGATAGATTTAATTTATAGCAATTCTATTACCATTAATATAGGTGTTTTCTTGAGTCGAAAAATGCATTGTCCACATATATGGCATATTAGGGAAACCTTACAGGCTTACGATTTTAAATATTCGCTTGGTAAGTATGCGGCAAAAAAAATATTTGAAAATGGAGCAGATCGATATATTGTAATCTCCGATTTCTTATTAAATTCATATAAGGGTATCTTGCCCATAAATAGAACCAGAAGGATATATAACGGATTAACGTTGGATATTGAAAGCAAAAAACCAAATAGCTTTACTGGTATTTTGAATATAGTTATAGTCGGGATAATTTGTGAACAAAAAAATCAATTTGACGCTCTTAAAGCTTTAACTATATTAGATTCACGTGGAATAAATAATATAAAGTTGCATTTGGTTGGTGGAAACAAAGAAGATTATTTGCAACAAGTAAATGCATACATTGATGTGAATGAATTGAATGACAGGGTTATTATTCATGGTCATAAAACTAATTTATCTGGGATTTTAAAAGACATGAATGTTGGTATAGTCTGTGCCCGCGATGAAGCTTTTGGCCGTGTAACTATCGAATATATGTTACATCGCATGCCGGTAATAGCCAGTAAATCGGGAGCAAACGAAGAATTAGTTATGGATGGTGAAAATGGATTGTTATATGATTTATATAATGGGGAAGATTTGGCAGATAAAATAGAGTATTTCATTAAAAATCCAAACCAAATGGAAACAATGGGAGCTTATGCACAGAAATATGCTAAAATGAACTTTTCATCCGAACAAAATACATCTGCAATTTATAAAGTTATTGAGGAGCTGTTGGAAAGTAGGTAGTTACTAGTAGGTAGTTTATAGTTTATAGTAGGGAGTATGGAAATGATAGAAGATTATAAATATTCCAATTTATAATTTGAAGTGCTTATCCAATTGTAAATTGTAAATTTCAAAAATTGTAAATTAAAAGAATATGTGTGGAATTTCAGCAGTTTATAGATACAGTTCAATAACAGAATCGGATAAAAAGAAGCTCCTTGCCATGAACGAGGAAATGCATTACCGTGGGCCAGACGATAGGGGTGTTTGGAATGATGATCGTTGTGGGATGGCTCAGGTTCGTTTGTCAATTATCGGATTGGAGAAAGGAAAACAACCGCTTTTTAATGAAGATAAATCGTTGGTGTTAATTTGTAACGGAGAGATTTATAATTATATAGAAATTAAACAGGATTTAATTACTAAAGGACATATTTTTAATTCCGACAGTGACTCTGAAACAATATTGCATTTGTACGAAGAGTATGGCGAGAAATGTCTGGAACATTTGCGGGGTATGTTTGCCTTTTGTTTGTGGGACATCAAGCGAAAACAACTTTTTGCTGCCCGGGATCGTATTGGTGAAAAAACGTTGTATTATGCACAAGTCCCGGGTGGAGTCGTATTTAGTACCGAATTAAAAGCCATTCTGAAATACTATATTGATAAACCACAAATAAGTCTGGAGCAACTGGCAGAACCCATTCGATATACTTCTCCAATCAGTAAAAAAGATACTTATATTGAACAAATTAAACGTATAGAACCCGGGCAATATCTGTTGGTTGATGATAAAGGTTTGCTTCAGTTCAAATACTGGAAAAGAGACTTGAAGGATAGTTTTACCGGAACATTCGAAGAGGCAAAGAATGAAACCTTGCGCTTAATGCGTGAATCGGTAGATATTTCATTGCGTAGTGATGTTCCTATTGCCATAATGCTGAGTGGTGGGGTCGATTCGAGTGCCATAGCTGCTTTAGCTAAAGAAACAGGACGTGAAGTGCATACCATTACTGCCGGATATAAAGGTCAATTTGACTGTGACGAACGGGATGTGGCCAGACGTTTTGCCAAAGAAAAGGGTTTTATTTATCATGAGGTTGAATTGGATGAAACGGATTTTAAAGACTGCTTTGATGAGTTAACCTTACACCTTGATGAACCCATTACCGATATTGCAGCTTTACCCCAATGGGCTTTGTACAAAAAAGTAAAAAGTTTAGGATTTAAAGTGCTGTTAGGAGGTATGGGAGGTGATGAGTTGTTTTATGGTTATCAGTATTGGAATGAATTAGCTGAATCATTAGTTACACATCGAAAACATCAAAGTTTATTTCCCTGGAAAGGAATGGCGAAAAAGAAGGAATATCTACGATTTGTTTTGAAGAACTGGAAATATATCATGTGGGCAGGTTATCCGTTTAAAATTGCAGATAGTTCTGTCGGATACTGGACTGTTGAAGATTATAATAAGTTTGCTGATTCAACAAGCTTTGAATTCGATGGAGAATCATATTCATTTAAAGATGCAGATATGCATTTTTCTTTCGAAAACACATCTCAAATGAATGAATTGGATTTTATTTATGATTTCCTTTTTTCAAAAACCATGACCATGGCCTATTTATATCTGTCGGATAGAGAAGGAATGGGTAATTCAACCGAAATACGATCGCCTCTACTGGATTATAAACTGGTGGAATTTGTTTCATCTTTACCTATGAGTATGAAATACCGAAAAGGGCAACCGAAGTTCTTTATGAAAGAAGTGCTTAAAGGGATAGTTCCCGACTATATTTTAAATGCTGAAAAACGTGGATTCGAACCTCCAACCTCATTTATTCAGGATGTTGCAAAGAATTATAAATATAAGTTATTTAATTCTGACTTTAAATTTTATAATTCGGTACTAACTGATAGGTTGTTATCTTTAAATTTGAAACCCTGATTATGAATAATACGCTTGCACCTATTGTCCTTTTTGTATATAATCGTCCATTTCATACTCAACGTACTTTGGATTATTTACAAAAAAATAAACTTGCTGACCAAAGCACACTTTATATTTATTGTGACGGGGCAAAGGATAATGCCAATGAAGATACAACTCAAAAAATTAGCCAAGTTCGTCGTATTATTAAAGATAAGCATTGGTGTAAAGAAGTACATATAATTGAATCAGAACAGAATAAAGGTTTAGCTCTTTCAATTAGAATAGGAGTGTCAGAAGTTATAGAAAAGTATGGAAGAGTGATTGTTATGGAAGATGATTTAATTACATCACCCGCATTCTTGACTTATATGAATAAAGCATTGGATTACTATATTGACAAAAAATCCGTCTTTTCCATAGGTGGGTATAATATGCCTTCTACCATAATGCAAATTCCCGAAGATTATGAATATGATGTTTATGTATGCCTAAGAAATGAGTCGTGGGGATGGGCAACCTGGGAAGACAGATGGAATCAGATCGATTGGGAAGTGAAGCAGTATGAATCAATGCTTAAAAACAAAGAGCTACAAGAGGCATTTAACAGGGGAGGAGATGATGTTTTTGAAATGCTGCAAATGCAACAAAACGGAAAACTAAATATCTGGTCCATTCAATTTACGATGGCTCATTTTGTAAATCATGCTGTTTCAATTATTCCTACGGTTTCGTATGTCGACAATGTCGGATTAGATGGAAGTGGTGAAAATTGCGGGACCCATCTTTCTATGAGGAATAATTTTCTGAATACAAATGAGAATATTCGGTTTTTGGATATATTGTATGAAGATAAACGGATTATCAATGCTTTTTATAATCCAAATTGTCGTAAAAAACGTCCTCTTTGGCAAAAGATGATTAATAGAGTGAGTCGATTGCTGGGGAGAAAAAATGTGTTCGTGATAAAGAAAAAAATTTATTACTAAATATTATTTTTCGAAATTTGTTTTAGAACATAAGTTTCAAACTTATGCTTATTATCCAAAGCCAATAGATTATGCATATAACCGATCTTAATAGAAAATTTAAAAAAGGAATAGCTTTATTGGGCAGAATTATTAAGAACCCGGTATTTACTTATGATGACTTTTTCCAAATTGAATTTGAGAAAAAAAATGGTATAGTAACAAGGGGTTTTGTCAAGGATTTTGACTTAGGTATTTCGCCGGAGTTAAATCCACATTCTTATGTGCCAGGAGGAAATATTTATTTGACAAAAGTACTGTAAAAACAAAAAATTCATCAAACAGATTCTGTAATTGATTTAGGTTGCGGTTTAGGTTCACCCATGTTTTATATGATGAAATTTCCGTTTTATGAAATTTCAGGGATAGAATATTCTAAAGAACTATATGAGGGTTGTAAGAAAAATATTGATAAACTAAATGATTCTCGTCTAAATGTATTTTACGGTGATGCTGGTGATTTTGAGTCCTTTGATGATTATAATTATATCTTTATGTATAATCCATTTGGAACAGCAACAATGAGAAGAGTGCTTGAGAAAATTTTGAGATCATATAACGAGAATCAGAGAATTATTACATTGATTTATAAAAATCCGGTATTTGATAAACTAATTATTGAAAGAGGTATTTTTCATAAAACATCTGAATTTAAAACAGAGGACGACTTTAAATTTTTCATATACAAAACTGAATGATTTTGTTAACAAAGTAATCTCTATTTTTTATTTTTAGGGAATGAATCAGAATCTTAAAACCAAACTATTATTGATATGAGCCTAGAATATGAATGTTATTTTGGAAATATTCCTGAAAAGTTTAAATCAGAGTTAATTGAACTTTATGAATCCCCTTTTTGCACAATTGAATATAATCAATCATCTTATGGTGAAAATAATTTAAATTGCTTCTCAATACATGATGAAAATAGATTGATTCATTTGATTCTATTTACAATCGATCGAAAGAACAAAACGGTAAATATTTTAAATAGACTGTTTGAAATTGATATCAAATATCTAAATTTATTTTCCTATTATATCTTTCATAGAAAACTACATATTAACAAAATTGAGGTAAATCAACTTATTAAGCCAATTCTACAAAAACAGACTCTGCCTTGTATTTGTAAACCTTATGATGAAGATTATATAATAAAATTGCCGACCTCAAATTCAGAATATTTTTCAAATTTGAGTCCAAATATGCGAAGACACACTAAAAATTATATTTCAAAGATTGTAAGGACTTTTGGAAGTTATTCATTTAGTCTTTTTGAGAAAAAAGAGATTCCAGAAAGCGTATTAAACAAGATTTTTGATATGAATTATTTGAGAATGAAAAAGAAAAATATTGAATGGGGCTATGATAGCTCTTATATTGAAAGTCTTAAAAAGTTTCTTCTGGATTTTGGATTTGTGAGTGTATTAGAAATAAATGGAGAAATTGTTGCCGGTTTAATTATGTATTCGATTAAAAATAAATTTTTCGTTGAAACAACATCCAGTAATCCTGAATATGATCGAAATAATGTTGGTCATACCTGTTTTTTCCAATCCATACAAAGCTGCATAGATCGTAAGGGTAAAGAAATTCATTTGCTTTGGGGTAACAGTCCTTATAAGCAACGTTTTTTGGCAGAAAGGTTACAATTATATTCTGTAGTAGTTTTTCGTACCAACTTTTTGAAACAAAAACACAAGTTTATTTATGAATATCTTCCCTATCTTTCAGTTAAATATATTTTAAAATTAACTAAACGAAGAATAAAAAAAATGCTTGGTCAAAAAGTGATAGAAAACTTGAAAAAATTTAGAATAAAAAAAAATAAAATTGTTAATTGAAATGATAGAATATATCTTCTTGCTTATTATAGCAGCATTAATCCTGTTAACAATTGTTTATTTCTATCTTTATTATCCTCAACAATTAATGCCATTAGGGAATATTGTTGAAATTCAAACACCAGATCCTGAGAAATATAAGAACGATTGTCTGCATCCTTGTATCCGCTATATTCCCGAAGGTTTTATGGGTTATAACTGGTGGATGGTTCAATCGCCCTATTATGGCAGGGACAGTAACCTGGAGAATCCGATACTGTATTATTCTAAAGATAAAACATTTCCCTTGAATTGGGAGTGTTTGGGTGTAATTCGGGACACTCCCCAGAAGGGTTTTAATTCAGATCCAACCCTTTATTTTGAAGACAATAAACTCTGGATATTTTGGAGGGAATGTTTTACACCGCTATGTGATAGTTTGAACATTTTAAGGGCGACGGTCGGCTTTTCAACCACCGACTGCATCCATTATAGTCCGTTGCAGATCTATCTAACCGATAATCATCCGGATAAAGATACAGAGCAATGTCCGACATTAATAAAGAAAGAAGATAAGTATTTATTTTACGCGGTTCATTACCAGTATAAGCCGATAAGAAAGAATCTGGGAATTGCTATTTGGGAAGGGACATCGCTCGAAAATCCCGATTTTAAATTAAGGGAAACGCCAAAGTTTAAAACTGTTTATACCCGCGATGCATGGAAACAACTGATAACTAAAAAACATTATTGGTATATTCCCATTCCTTTAAAATATGATCTATGGCATTTCGATTTATTCGAGTACAACAATCGGTTGTATATGTTTTCATCTTCCGAGTGGGGCGATAATATAATGCTAAGTTTGTCGGATGATTATATTAACTTTAAAACCCTTCAAAGACCGCTTATCAGTTCGCAATATACCGAAAGCATTGAACGTAACTGGAAGTATTATTATAAACCAACAGGCTATATAAATGATGAAACACTTTATCTTTATTATACGGCTTCGGGTGAAATAGATGGAGACAGGAACAAATTATATTATACCAAAGGGAAATTACCACATTAAGTTACTAAAATTTTCGTATTTTTGAACCTTCAATTAACCAGCTACTATTATTTGCCGATCACTAATTATGCCGAAACTCTCTATTATCACCATAAACTACAACAATGCTTCCGGTTTGCGAAAAACAATGGAAAGTGTTTTGAATCAAACGTCAAAAGACTTTGAGTATATTGTCGTGGATGGAGCAAGTACTGATATTTCGTGTCAAGTGATAAGTGATAAATGTTTAGCTATTAATGGTGAGACAAAAATAAATGGCATTTTCGTAAAATGTATAAGTGAAGTTGATTCTGGTATTTATAATGCGATGAACAAAGGCATCAGAATAGCTAAAGGTGAATATATTCAGTTTTTGAATTCAGGAGATAGATTGGCCTCTGGCCGATATCGGGTATTTTAGCTTACCAACGCTTCCTGATTATATCACCAATAATGCCCATATGTTTTATTTGGTTTGTAATTCTTTGGAAGAAAGAACTAAACTGATTGACCACTTGAAAAAAAACGATGTGTTGTCTGTGTTTCATTATTTAAGTTTGCATCGTAGTCCTTATTATAAAAATAAACATGATGGACGGGAATTACCTAATTGTGATCGTTTTGCAGATAGTCTGGTGAGGTTGCCAATGTATTATGAATTAGGTGAAGATGATATATATAGAATGATTGAAACTTTTAAAGAGCATTATGTATAAAGTCGATTTTAAAAAAATAGTTTTACCATTATTATTTTTGTTTTTTTTTATTCTATATCTCTTAATTATTGCATTTGTGCGTTATCAGGATATGTGGGATCATGCTTGTTTTTCTCGTCAAATTTTGACTGGTGAACGTCCAACTCCAGGGAATTTTTTATTTTATTGGTTGGTCAATATTTTCTCTTTTTTCAGCACTAAAATTATACCTTCAAAAATTAGTTTGTGTTTTCTATTGGCTTTTGCAACTACATTCCGTTATTATTTGTCACAAAAGAAAATAGCTAAAGTTCTCATTAGAGAAACATCAGGTAAAGATAATTACTGGTTATCAGTAATAGCGGCTTTAAGTCTTATTTTTGTTTTTGTAATACCGGTACCAAGTTATATTTTAAATGGATACTTTTATATTGGAAATTTTGTTCCAAATGTATGGCATAATTCAACAATAATATTTTTATTTCCTTTTGCTTTGCTATTATTTGAACTCTCAAATATGCAATTAATTGCTTTTGATGAAAAGAGGAATGGTTGGATAATTTTATTAATTTTTTTGAATGTATTTATAAAGCCAAGTTATTTTTTTGTTTACGTTTTTGTTTATCCTTTGTTATTACTTATAAAATACAAGTTAAACAAGGAATTCTGGAAGAGTATTTTTCCTGTAATTATAGGTTTAATATTTTTAATATTCGAGTATTGGACAATATATAAAGGATCTAAACTGGGTAATAATGAATCATCTTCTGTGATTTTTCATCCATTTTATTCTAATGTACTAATATCTGATATCTGGCAATTACCATTATCTTTGTTTTTTTCATTATTTTTTCCATTTCTATATGTTATATTCAATGTCCCAAAAATAAAAAAAAGTTTATTATTCTGGTTTACAACCCTTTCATTCCTCACTTCTATATTTATTTATTTATTTATTGCAGAATCTGGACCAAGAGCAAGTCATGGTAATTTTTATTGGCAAATTGTAATTTGTACATGGTTCTGCTTTTTTACTGCTTTTATATCTCTAATTAAGGATTTTAATATTGAAGGTAAAACTTTGAAAAATAAGTTTTTGATGTCAATATATTTTATACATGTATTGATAGGAATTGTTTATTTTGTGAGATTGTTTGTAGTTGATAATTATTTATAAAAGAATTGAAAAAAATATGAATAAAAACAGTAAAATAATAATTGAAAATAAAACCAATATATTAATACTGATTCTCAACTTGTTATTTATGGTATATTATATTATGTTGGCATACTATTCACGTCCACATTATGATGATTTACACTTTTTGTGGAAATTAAATGAAATGAGTATTAGAGAGTATGTTGGTGATATGTATTTTTCAAGATCTGGTCGTTTTGTTAGTTATTTTCTGAATGGAGTTATTTTTAAAACCATCTTGTATCTTAATGAATATCGATTTTTCCCCATTTTATTCTGGCTTTTGGGAGTTGGAATGTGTTGGAATGTTGCCAAAGATTTGTTTAAAAGCATCTCATCGTTCTTGTTATTAAACGTTGTACTTTTATTTTATAACCTCTTTGTACTAACCAATATTGATTTTGCTGTATTCAACTGGTTGTGTGCCATGAGTTATTATTTATTAGCTCCAATACTGCTAATTACTTTGAAATTATTGAATAAGATTAGTTTAAAATGGTATCAGTGGTTTTTTCTATTACTATTATCAGTAGTATTGGGAGGAGGACAAGAAACTTTTACACCTATTGTATTGGCAGCATTATTTTTAAATGGATTATACTACTTTAAAGCAAATTCTTATAATATTAAAAATACATGTAAAGATTCACGGATACGAAAAATTTGTAGTGCAGCATTCATTATGATAATATGCTTATTAATTGTGATTATAGCTCCAGGTAATTATGCTCGATTAAATTCTTCAGAGTTTTTTTCTCCAACGAGTCTGTTTGGCTATATTCAAGGATTTACAAAAGCAATCGGTATGTTTTATTATTATATTTTTTTTTATATACCCTATTATTTTATTTTAGTGATATTATTTATTCAATTAGGCAGAAATTATTCAATAAATGATTATAGAATAAAGATGAGCTATGGGCAATTGGTTTTTATTTCTTCTTTGATCTATTTTTTTTACATATTGTTATCAGTTACCCCAAGTGTTTATTTATGGAGTGGTTTTGGTATTCAACGTAATTATACTCATGTCGTTTTTTTTTCAATGTTTTTTCTCTGTTTGCAAGCATTTCTTTTCGGTAATTTTAAAGAAAAAATTGTATGGCAAAAATATTTAAATCATAGTTTTAATGTAGCTTTAATCATTATTTGTTTAATAATGACTTTGAATTTTTATAATGATTCGATCTCAGCCAGAAAATATGCCCTTAGTGTAGACAATCGAATTGAGATGCTCAAACAATTGAATAAGAAAGGTATTACCGGAATTGTATCTGTAGACCCAATTAATATACCTTATACTACTGATCCCAAATATTTGTTTTATAAACTAATTGGTAAGAAAAATAATCCGCAGCCTGTTTTGTATTATATTTCTGATACAGATACTGAGCCAAATGAATATGCTTATTATTTACAGAAGGTATATGATTTTAATTTTTTGATTAAACTGAAAGATAGATCCAAATTACAAAAATAATATGAAACTCTCTATTATAACCGTAAACTACAACAACGCTGAAGGTCTGAAAAAGACCATAGATAGCGTATTGTGTCAAACGTCAAAAGACTTTGAATATATTGTGGTGGATGGTGCTTCGACCGATAATAGTCTGGAAATAATTGTTCAATTTGAAAATTTGAAAATTCAACAATTTGAAAATGAAAAGATAGAATTTGCTTCAAATCATTTTCAATGGATAAGTGAACCAGACATGGGGATTTATCATGCCATGAATAAAGGGATAGTTCTGGCAAAAGGGGAATATATACAGTTCCTGAATTCGGGGGATAGTTTGGTGACAGCTGATGTGACGGAGCGAATGTTGGCCTGTCTTTTCCCCTCTCCCGATATCTATCGGGATCAAGGAGAGGGGGTAGGGGCGAGGTCTCTTATTCTTTACGGTAATATGCTCAAACAGCTTCCCAACCGTATACTTCGTGATCGTGGATTTGCCGGACGAATGCCTACTATGCTCGATTTTTATACAGGAACCCTGAATCATTCTCCTGCCTATATCAAGCGGAGCTTATTTGAAACCTACGGATTGTATGATGAAAACATGAAAATAGTATCCGATTGGAAATGGTATCTGAAAGTCATCATACTGAATGGAGTTATTCCTGTTTATAAAGATATAGATGTTACATTATTTGATATGAATGGTATAAGTACTATAAATTCAGATTTGGATAAGGGTGAACGGAAACAAGTACTTTCCGAAATACTACCTAATTCTGTATTAGCCGACTACGAACGATGGACTTTTTCCATAGATCAAATAAAACGGATCAATCGCTATTGGATAACAAGAAAAGGTTTTTGGTTGGTAGAAAGGGTGCTGTTTAAATGGGAAAAGTGGTTTTGGAAAATTTTCTGATAATACTTAAATTAATTTGTATGAAAAATTGAAGAGTTTATGTAAGTTGTAAGACTGAACGTGTTAAATTTGCTTCGTTGACATATTTTAATTAAGCCTCCAGTTTTATAATTAATCTAATAATCAATTGTTTGTGAAAGCTTGTGATTTGAATGTAATTTTTTTGGATGGTGCAATGGTACAAAATAAATAAATAGCTTGTATATTTGACGAGTGTTTGTAACGATATAACACAAAAAAAGCCTCATGAACAGGTACACGAGACTTTTAGTTGAAGATTGTAATACACTACTTTTTAAATGGCAACCGCATCCGAATTCCCGTTCTGTGCGGTTGTCGTCATGTTTATAGTTCTTACTTTACTTTTGGCAGCAATTTGTTTTTTGTTTGATGAGCGAGACTTAACTTGAGACATATAAAACGCAAATGTTTCATTCAGATTATTAATCAATGGATTGTAATCCACCTCCGGATGTTTCATTTGCACCAATTCTATCTCATTCAATACATTTCTCAACGCTAATTCAGCATTTTCCCGTATATCCGAAGTGATTATTTTCGGACGAACCGATTTTGAATTACTCCGCTGCATAACAGTTTGAGTAAAATCCAATTGAAGTCCTTTCAACTCATCAAAATAACTTCTTAAATTCAGATTTGTAATAGCGTCATTTAGCGACGTATCGCCTTCCAACTCTAAATACATTTCTTTCAAAATGTCGGTTTGTTTTGATGAATTCGATTTCACTATCGGATTCAAATAACGTTCAACAAACGGTGCTATAATCTCTAACTGCGGAATAGTATAAATCGCGTTAGCACGTTTAAGCACTTTGATTTGAGCCACCAGGGCACGAATCAGTTTGTTTCGCTTTTCTCTGTTATCCGATAACTCTACCGTCTTTGGATGCACTCCATAAGGTACATGCAATAAACGAAGTGCCGCCTGAGCTTCCACCAGTTTATCGTACACGAACTGAAGATCCATGGTAACGGGGTTATGTTGAATTAAAAACTCAACGATTTTGTTAACTAAATCGCGAAATTCATTTTTCCACAACCGTGGAAAAGTGATACTTAAAAAAACAATCTTTTTCATATTTTTTAATTGTTTTAAATTAATAATTAATTTTCTGCAGCATTGTCGTGTAAAAAATTACACAACTTTGAAATTACCTGTTAAATTTCAACTTCCAACATTGATACCATCAATATGTCAAATACCGCACGAATGTCCAATGTTCGATTTCTCTTCTCGAACCATTAACATTCGCAGCAAATGTACGGAATTATTTTATAAAATGAAATATTATTTATTAGTATTTTTATAAAAAAATAAAAGTTTTCCAAAATAATTTTTAAAATACTAATAATCAG